>ERZ1026878.2015-NODE-2015-length-10689-cov-87.437089_pt1 | contig 10689 bp, 5 predicted proteins | sample MGYA00380169_ERZ1026878 | MGnify/ENA primary metagenome ERZ1026878 (study PRJEB33269, sample SAMEA4719805) | human gut metagenome | biome: human-associated habitat; feature: organic feature; material: feces | place: Cameroon | collected 2013-10 ...
CCAGCAACAGGGAAGCAAATAAAACCTTCATTTTCATATATCTTCTCTTCTTATAATTATTATCTTATATAATCATTACTCGTCTCTCTCTATATCTGGAATACACCCTTTTATATTTATATACTGCTACGTTATCCATTACAAGTTTTATATAAAATATGTATTCAGATGCAAAGGTAATATAAAATCCGCTAACAGCCAAACAAAAATCACAATAATTACCGTTTTGCATGTCAAAAAGATACATTTCTCACAAAACCAACATATTAATGCCAGTTTTTCAAAATTCAAATTCCCGAAAAAGGCAACAGATTTCCGCCCGTAACACCATTGTCGCAGCTTCGTCAATGCCTTTCAACCTCATCGCAACCCCAGTGTAATATAACCACCGTACCTTTGCAACCGTAATCAAACGATATAGGTTATGAATGCTAAAAGGGGAATTATTGTATTAGGATTGCTCTCGGCGGCTAGCATGCCAACGTGGGCGCAACAGATTAAGGGTGTGGTTATCGACCAGAAATCGAAGGAGACACTCATCGGTGCAGTCGTCACTGTGGATGGAACCAACGTGAAGGCTATCACCAACATCGACGGAAACTTCCAGATTGATGGATTGGATAAAGAAAAGACATATACACGATATATTAACTATATAGGATATAAGACTCAAAAAATTGACGGGGTTCAGGCGAAGGACGCAGACCAGGTGATTGCGCTGCAACCTGATGAACAGCAGCTGAACGAGGTGACCGTTACCGCTGTGGAAAGGCGTAATACGGATGCGGCAATGATACAGGTGGCCAAAAACAGTCCCGTCATCGTGAGCAATGTTTCGGCACAGGAAATATCTCGTACTCAGGATACGAATGCGGGTGAGGTGATACGCCGAGTGCCAGGCGTGAGCCTCATCGACGATAAATTCGTGATGGTTCGTGGATTGTCACAGCGTTATAACAATGTGTGGGTGAACGGAGGAGCAGTGCCTAGTTCTGAGGCTGATTCAAGGGCATTCTCCTTCGACATCATCCCAAGTTCGCAAATAGACAACCTCACCATCGTGAAGTCGCCAACGGCTGAATATCCCGCTGATTACTCAGGCGGTTTCATCATCGTCAACACCAAGGAGATTCCGGCAGAAAACAGTTTCAATATCGCCGTGGGCGGAAACTGGAATACATCTTCTGCCTTTCAGAATTTTTCTTACTCGAAAGGTTCTGCAACTGATTTCCTCGGTTTCGACAATGGTTTGAGAAACCTGAACGGGGGCATCGGCGGCAACTTGAATCCACAGCTCGATGCCAACGGAAAACCGGTGGGCGATTATGCTACTTCGCTCCTGGGAAACGGGCTTAACAACGATTGGCTCGTGAAGAATAAGAAGCCTCTGGGCGACCTGAAACTGGCAGCAAGCCTGAACCAGCGCTGGATGCTCGGCGGAAGAACACTCGGCATGCTCGCCGCCCTGAACTATACCAACGAATACCGCACCTACGAGAACATGGAGAACAACCTCTATGGCATCTATGATGCAGCCAATGACAAACCGAACTATCTTCGTCATTCAGTTGACGACCAGTATAATAACAATGTCAGACTCGGAGCGATGCTCAACTTCACCTTCCTTTCCAAGGACGGCAACCACAAGTATCAGCTCAAGAACATCTTCAACCAGTTGGCTACCAGCCGATATACCTGGCGTGAAGGCGTGAGCGCCCAGTCGAACCTGGAGCGGAGCGCAGAGTATTACTACCGCAGTAGAACTACATATAACGGTCAGCTTACCGGCAAGCACACCTTCACTAGCGACGCCCTTGACTGGAGCATCGGGTATGCGTATGCCAACCGTCATTTGCCTGACCGTCGTAGATACCTCATCGACGATGCTCTCGAATCGGGCGTTTATGCCCTGAGCACCGGCAACGACATATCGCGCGAGTGGACTCAACTCGACGAACACATTCTCTCACTTGGTGTAAATGACAAGCACCACTTCAAGTTTGGCAACTTTGAGCCAGACTTGCAAGTGGGTGCCTACGGGGAGTATCGCAGCCGAGAATACCAGACTCGCAACTTCATCTACAACTGGAATATTTCAGCTAACAACATGCCATCCGACTTCCGCCACAGCGACATCCCTACCCTGCTCTCCAGCGAGGCAAACATGGGTTACGACAAGCTGTATCTTCTGGAGGAAAAGCAGATGCGCAATAACTACCGCGGACACAACACCTTAGGCGCCGGATACCTGGCGATGTCTCTCCCCTTTGGCAAACTCGGCATCCACGCCGGTATCCGCTTTGAGCACAACGATATGGAACTCATCTCCAATTCCCGTGACTACGAGAAGAGCGAATCGAGCCGCCATTACAAGACCGATGATGTATTTCCATCTCTCAATACAACATATAAAATCAGCAACCAGCACCAGGTGCGACTGTCGTATGGCCGCAGTATTAACCGACCAGAATTCCGTGAAGTATCGTCGTCGGTGTATTACGACTTCGACCTTGCCAGCAATGTGCAGGGAAACACTGAGTTGAAGAACTGTTATGTCGATAACCTCGACCTGCGATATGAGTGGTATCCATCCCGTGGAGAGCTCATTTCGCTGGCAGTCTTCTACAAGCACTTCGATTCTCCTATCGAGTGGACCTACACGGTGGCAGGCGGAACAGACTTGATTTATTCTTACAAAAACGCAAAGAGTGCCAACAATTACGGTGTGGAGTTGGACATCAGAAAGAACCTCGGTTTCATCGGATTGAAGGATTTCAGCTGGTCGTTTAACGGTGCCCTGATTAAGAGCAAGGTGCAGTTTGAAAAGGGAGCGAAGGAAGAAGACAGACCGATGCAGGGACAGTCGCCATACCTTATCAACACCGGCATCTTCTATAAGAATGAGCCATTGAAGATGGATATCGCCCTGCTCTACAACCGCATAGGCAAGCGAATCATCGGTGTAGGCAGAAGCGAGGGAAGCACGGGAGATGACTCCAACTCCCGAGTGCCTCACAGCTACGAGATGCCTCGCAACACCATCGACTTCTCGCTGGCTAAGAAATTCGGCGACCATCTGGAGCTGAAGTTCAACGTAAGAGATCTTCTTGCAGAAAAGATATATTACAAGCAGTTTGCTGATGTAACGTATAGCGACGGAAGCAAGAAGGAAGTAGAAGAAATAGCAAGATGCTACAAGCCGGGCAGAAACATCGGTTTGCAGGCAATCTATAAATTTTAAATAATAAGAATAATTAGATGTTTGTTTAATAAAACGAGAAACAATGATGAACAAGATGTATTTCTATGGATGCATGGGCATCCTCGCAGCATCTGCCATGTTGAGCAGCTGCAGCAGTGACAATGACGATCCAACTCCTTCTCCAAATCCAGGAACAGAAGTAGTTTACAAGTGGACAACCAATGGCGGCCTGAAGGCTTGCGACCACATCCTCTTCGGCACAGACGGCAAGGAGAACGTCAACGGAACAGAAATCGGAAACGGCGACCAGGAGTTCGTCTTTACAGGCAAGCAGACTTTGAAGAAAGGCACTTATCTCCTCAAGGGATGGGTATATATTGCAGATGGTGCTGAGCTCACCATCGAACCGGGAACTATCATCAAGGGCGACAAGCAGACCAAGGCGGCACTCATCGCAGAGCGTGGCGGTAAACTCATCGCCAAGGGTACAGCCACAGAGCCTATCGTCTTCACATCTGAAGAGACTGCAGGCAGCAGAAAGCCTGGCGACTGGGGTGGCATCATCCTCTGCGGTAAGGCTAAGAACAACCAGACTGAGCAGCAGATTGAGGGTGGTCCTCGTACCAAGCATGGTGGCGCAGATGATGCTGACAACTCAGGAGCCTTGAGCTATGTACGCATCGAGTTTGCAGGTTATCCATTCCAGAAGGATAAGGAAATCAACGGTTTGACCTTCGGTTCTGTAGGTTCAGGCACACAGATAGACCACGTTCAGGTATCTTATTCCAATGATGATTCCTTCGAGTGGTTTGGCGGTACCGTGAACTGCAAGTATCTCGTAGCCTACAAGGGTTGGGATGATGATTTCGATACCGATAATGGTTTCTCTGGAAAGGTTCAGTATGGTCTTTCTCTGCGCGACAGCAAGATAGCCGATACCTCTCAGAGCAACGGTTTCGAGAGCGACAACTGCGCCGATGGTGCAACCGTGGATCCTCGTACCAAGGCAACCTTCTCTAACATCACCTTCGTAGGTCCTAAGGTATTGGATTCTAAGTTCCAGAACACCACCGATTATATCACAGCCGGAGCCTACAATCCGAACAACGGTTCAGCCCTCGGCAAGTTCCAGGCAGCCATGCAGATTCGCCGTTCTTCTAACCTCAACTGCATCAACTCTGTAGCCTTAGGCTGGCCTATCGGTTTGATTGTTGATGGTGAGAAGGGTGAAACCGTGAAGGATGCCAAGGATGGCAAGTTCAAGCTTCAGAATGTATATTTCGCTGGTATGGATGCCGTTGGTACAGATGCCAACAAGAAGTATGAGGATTACCTCTATGATGCAGCCAACAAGAAGGATCTCGACAAGAATCAGAAGTCATACAGCAACACCTTCTTCTTCTCAGAGCCAAGCAACAAGTATTTTGACAGTTGGGCTTCATTGGTTGGCACAGATGGCTATACTCCTATCGCAGGAAGCCCATTGCTTGGAGCTGCAAGTTTCGCTGGCTGGACAGGTTTCGACACAGTAACCTACATCGGTGCCTTCGATGGCAGCACCAACTGGATGAGCGGCTGGACCAACTTCGACCCTCAGAACACCAAGTACTAGAATTGCTAATTTCTATTTTGACTATAAGGTTTTCTTTTATTGGGGCATGGCGCAGTGATTTGCGCCATGCTTTTTTGTTGGGTTATGGAGGGCATTGATTAGAAAACATTTCTATTTTTGATGTTAACAGAAAGTCTTGATTGCAATCAGCAGCCACTTTTAGAGTCGTTGAGGCTGCTGATCGTAATCAACAGATACTTTTAACCTCATTGAAGCCATTGGCTGCAATCAATACCTACATTCATGTGTCGTTGGGACCTTTGATTGCAGTCAAAGGCTACTTTCAATTGCCGTTGGATGTTTTGATTCCTGATTCCATGCCCGCAAAATGTAAAGATGCCTGCTGATTCCAGTTTATAGCAACTTTTTGTTTCAAAACATCCCAAAAACTAGCATCAAAATCTTTTTTTATAGGAAAAACTATCTTTTTCTCACAATATGATAAAATTTTCGTAATAAGGTGGCGGTTTTCTCGATAATTTTTATATTTTAGCCATTGCAATCGGAGGAATCCGACAACGCACATAACGAATTGTCAAATTAAAATCTTTAACATCATGAAAGAGATTTCAGACATCAACATCCAGCGCATGAATAACGGTGCGCATTTCACGTTTGTAAGTAACATTCTTGCACGTGCCGAAGCAGACGCTGCCGTCAAGGAAAAGGCTTCGGAACTAGTCAGTAATTTCAAGGCTGCAGTTACAGCAGAAGACGAAGCCTTGAAAATTTCACAGAAAAGTCTCTTGACTGATGATATAGCCAAGGCTGACAACGACCGTGATGCTCTATACGCTGGCTACAAGAAAGCCGTTGAAGGCTTCCTCGCCATGCCAGTTACCGACATGGCTCAGGCAGCAAAGGTCCTATCACAGCACATCAAGGACTACAAAATCAACACCGCCGGACAACTCGACAAGGAGACAGGTCTTCTGGTCAACTTCATCACAGACCTAGAAGGCAAGTTTTCAGCACAAGTCATCACGCTGGGCTTGACGCCATTCGTAACCAACCTGAAGGAAGCCAACGAGCGAGTAAGAACCCTCACCCTGCAGCGCACCAACGAGAAGATGGGCATAACCGTAGGAGCATTGAAGACCGCCCGCACAGCCAGCGACGATGCTTACCGTGCATTGGTGAAGATGGTGAATGCCCTCGCCCTGGTCTTTGGCGAGAAGGACTACACCTCGTTCATCGACTACGTAAATACGGAAATCACTCACTACAAGCGTGAGGTGCTCAACCAGAAGTCTACCTCCCCTTCCACTTCGGGCGGCTCAACAGACGGAGGCGCCAAGCCGGGCGGTAGCGGCTCAGACTCTTCATCAACCGGCGGAGGCTCATCTTCTTCAGAAGGAGACGGCGGCGACGTTGGGTTATAATTAGAATTATAGCTTTTATGGGGTATTCCCCTGTTTTTGCGTTAAAATTTCATAGCAAATTCTTTATTGCCAATACTTTTGGTTAATTTTGCAAGCAAACTCATAAAAGAGGGTTCGTCATATACCGATGGCTCACCCTCTTTTGATAGTAATAGTTCACGGATTGTCAAACATTAAAATAGAGTAAAATAAGAAACAGACATTATACAAGACAGAAACGCTAAGGATTGTGCCATTCTCAGAATAGCCATTCCTCAACAGAGACTTTAACCGAGGCTTGCCTCGAAATCTTTAATCCAGCGTTTCCGTTCTATACTTTTTGGATATTGAGCTTTTATGCTCTTGTTCTCTAATCATGAATACCGCCAACATTCTACACACGAGAACAAGCAGGCAGAAAGTTCACGCTCATAAGGCGTGGACTGTTCTGTGCTTGTTGTGTGTACAGGTCACTTGGCGGTAACCTATGATTAGACAAGTATCAGAATGGTTTCACGCCTTTTTTGCACAAAAAGATGTTTTACAAAAGATATATACTTATTATTGTTGCTTTATTATCATCAATAAGCACATTCGCAAAGAACTACGATGTTCAATTAATAAATGGTATTTATTATTATGTCAAAAATAAAAGTTCGCATGGAACGAATTTAGTTGCATATGTTACCGATGTAGCTTATGCTCCATCGGTAACCGAATTAACGATTCCTCAAACCATCAAAGCTACGTGGTATGATATTATTGGCAATAAAACTAGGGACTATGAAATAAATGTCACAGTTGTTGGTATTAAACGCGCTTTTGCAGACCTTTATGTTCTAGGAAGATGTATTAATCTTAGAACTATAAGTTTACCTTCATCTATAAAGGAAATCGAATATGGAGCCTTTGATAATTGTTCTTCCTTGACTGACATTAATGTTGATGAAGACAATGCTACTTACTGTTCTGTAAATGGCATACTCTACTCCAAAGATAAAACAAGTTTAATAAGAGTACCTATAGCCAAGCAAGAAGCAACAATAAACAATACAACAACACTTATATGTTCTAAAGCATTTTTTAGAACTAAGGTAAAAGATATATTTATTCCTAAAAGTGTTGAAAGAATTGGCGATTATTCATTTACTTCAACCTCTAATCTAACAAAAATTCAAGTAGATTCTGAAAACAACAGTTTCTATTCTGACGGTGATGCGCTTCTAACAAAAGAGCAAGACAAACTTGTATTCTTATTTGGTGGGGTAGAATTCTATAGTATCCCCCAAACAGTTAGCGAATGCCAAGATGGAGCATTGAATGACAATAAAACGGTCCGAATAATAGTTCTACCAAATTCATTAAAAACGACACCTGATTTCACGGGATGTACAAATTTAGATTGGATTTTCTCATTCAGATGGACGGACTATTCTAAATTACCGATTAGCCCTACGTTATATATGCCATCTACATACATAAATTCAAAAGATGCCTCAAATAAGAACATAGTTTCGCTTGCAGACATAACAAAGTCTCAATCTAAAATAAACGTTTCGACAAAGGATGTAGTTTGGTTTACTTTAAAAAAAGCATCTATAAACTCAGAGAAGCAAAATACTCCTACAGACGAAGCTGTTAATTTTTCGCATTTAACCCCCAAAAAGACTTATACGATAAATATTCAAGGTGTCTATAAGTCTTTCATTGGAGGAATCAATGAGTTAGAAATTGCAGGATGCTTCCCTGTGTCAACACTTGAACCGATATTGAATATAGAGTCATCTAAAGTAACTAATACCACTATTGTAGCAAAAGGTTCTTATGAAGGAGATATGACAGTCACAAAACAAGGATTTAGTGGATACGAAGACGGTGACATGTTAAGGCTCAACTCTCTGCAACCTGGACAGGATGTGTATCTGACCTATACAATAACAACCGATGATGGTAGTACTTTTAGTACATCCAAAACTATTCAGACTAAAAATGTTGATTTGAATATTACAACTACATTAAGCAGCACATCTTGTATGCTAAAAGGTTCATATGACAACATCGATGCCACAATCCTCGAATCAGGATTCAAGGAAACAAATAGCGATGTCTTAAAAATCACAGGTCTTGACCCCAACACCTCCTATTCACGAACATATTATGTAAAGACAAAAGAAGGTGGCACAGTATCAAAGACTATAACTTTCAAAACAAAAGAACTTAAGTTGGAAACGCTTCAGCCAAAAGGTGTAACAAATACCTGTTCGATTGTATCTGCAAATTCCAATATTGATGATGACGAATTAACGGCCGGATTCCAATGGAGAAAATATGACGCTCCTAGTTCGTTGAAGTCTAACAAGGGTTATGCTACAGTATATGATGGTACACTTGAAGGTTATATAAAAAATCTTCAAACCACCTCTTACTATAAAGTCAGAGCCTTTTATAAATCACAGACTGACAAATACTATTATGGCGAATGGGTTACTTTTGACCCAAGTGACTTCAGTTATTTTGAACCAACGGTTCACACATATAAAAGCGTAGATATACAAGGCTCTTCTGCAATTCTAAAAGGTGTTGCTCTTCAAGGTTCAGATGAGATAAGAGAACAAGGATTCGAATATTGGAGCTGTAGTGCAAATACAAGACAATCTAGCATAGGCAAACAAATTGTGTACGCAAATGGACAAAGGATGGAATCGGAAATTACAGACCTTGCTCCTAATACCGTTTACTATTATAGAGCCTTTGCTAAAACAGCCAAGAATACAACATATGGAGAGACTATGCAATTTGAGACCCCGATAACTTCATCAATAAAGCAGAATGTAATCAGTAACAAGAATAAATTGCAAATACTGGTTAGAAACAGCAATGGTCTTCAAATATCCGTAACAGGAACAGAAGGGAAATGCTCTTACAAGGTCTTTAGTTTGGCTGGCAATTTAGTCTCCCTGGGAACTTTGTCTGCTGATGGAGAATGGCATAATGCTAATGATACGAAACTTCCAACAGGCATTTACATTATTCGAGTATGCGATGGCAAGAACAATGCATCAACAAAAATAGCTTTGAGATAATCACTTCAAATACTTCAAGAGGGTGCGCCATTAGTCAATGACGCACCCTCGCAATAGCAAAAAACCTATCAAAAAAAGCTTGACAACACTAGCGATGCCGTGACGTTCTCGCCAACTACGCCCGGTCATTCCTCTTCAATTATCCAATCCTCAATATTGCCCTGGGCAGAATCAAAGTTGATACCTACTTTCACTATAGGTTTCCCGCAAAGCGCAAAGCGCTGGGCATAGTTCTTGAGGTTGATTTGCTGCAAAGCCGTCTGGGCATCCCTGTTCAGCTTCAGCTCTATGATATAGAGACGGCTGGTGGTCAGCATCACGACATCTACCCTTCCATTTGGAGTGTGCACTTCTACATCTACCACATAGCCAGTCAAGAGCGAGAAGATGATAAACAGCATCTGCTGGTAATGACCTTCGTGGTTGGTGACATTGCTATATGGCACAGTTCCCAGAAAGGTCTGGAGCAGCTGTAATGCTCCGTCCATATCATCCTGACGGATAAGCACAGACATCTGAGCGATGGTGACATCTCCATTCTGGGCAAACATTCCTTCCAGATAGTTAGGAAGAAGACTCTCGAACAATCCTACTTTGATTTCCTTGTTCGGCAAATCAAGAGTATAGAGCTTGCTGGTCTTGTCATAATCTTTGATGGTAAGATAGCCACTTTGGTATAGCAAAGGGGTTATGGCCGTCATGTTCTCTGTCGGGGCATCAAAGGCTGATGATTTGGCATACATCTTTCCAAGAGTTGCCGGCAAGACATGAAACTTCCGCATCATGTTAATCAGGTAGGTTGGAGTGCCGGAAGCGAACCAGTATGAACCGAAATCCTGATTGGCAAAGCAGTTGAGCAGACTGAACGGATTGAATATATCTGACGATTGGGCAGAGAAATGATAACCATCGTAGTTCATTTTCAGTTCTTCGATGGCAGTTTCTCTTGTGGAGCCTAGCGATTTTGCCAATTCATCAATGTCGTCCGACATCTGGGTGAGCAGCTCCTCCTTGGTGATTCCACATATTCCCGCATATTCCCTGTTCATCGAAATATTGGTGATATTATTCAGTTCGCTGAAGATGCTGAGTTGCGAAAACTTGGTGATACCGGTGAGGAAGACAAAGCGGAGATATGGGTCGCAATCCTTCAATGGACTATAGAAATTACGCATGATATTGCGAAGATCCTTGAGATTATCATCCTCGTGTGCTACATCAAGAAGAGGAGCATCGTATTCATCGATGAGCACGACCACCTTCTTTCCCGTTCGTCTGTACACATTCATAATCAGGTTTGCCAATCTCACATTCGGATCAACAGCATCATTTTCTATACCAAACTTCTTTTCATTCAAGCCAATGATATAGAGCAGGTATCTTTCCAGTTGCTCCTTCTCCATGTGTTTGCCCATAGCCATACTGAAATGG
>ERZ1026878.2017-NODE-2017-length-10679-cov-12.825960_pt1 | contig 10679 bp, 9 predicted proteins | sample MGYA00380169_ERZ1026878 | MGnify/ENA primary metagenome ERZ1026878 (study PRJEB33269, sample SAMEA4719805) | human gut metagenome | biome: human-associated habitat; feature: organic feature; material: feces | place: Cameroon | collected 2013-10 ...
GCAAGAACTACGCTTCGCTTGCCGACATCCTTAAGCAGAACGGCATTGAGGGTGAAGATGCACGGAAGTTTATGCTTGCCGAGTAATAGTACGAGGATGGGGTGAGTCAAACCATCATCCCATTGTATCTCCTTTTCGCCTTGCATGAAGAGTTGGCTGGAGTATGAATACGAAAGGAGGTTGAGCTGTTTCCGCTCAACCTCCTTTTATTTTATTCGGCAACACTGATTATATTGCCTTTTATACAGATTTTTATTACAGCTGTGCCAACTCAACTACCTTGTCTACAGCAGCCGACAAGCCATCCTTGTTCTTGCCACCTGCCTGGGCAAAGTGAGGCTGACCGCCACCACCACCTTGGATAAGCTTGGCAGCCTCGCGAACCATCTGACCTGCGTTGAGTGAGTGTTCCTTAACAAGGTCGTCGCTCATTGCTACGTTAAGCATTGGCTTGTCGTTAGCTACAGTACCAATAACAGCAAGCAAGTTCTCGCTTACTGCCTGACGGAGCTTGAACATCAAGTCCTTGGCAGCAGCCGGCTCCATAGGCAACACAGCTGTTATAACCTTAACACCGTTCACCTCGCGAGCCTTCTGTATAAGCTCTGCTTTGGTGCGCTCCACAGCCTGAGCCTGGAACTGCTCGATGTTCTTCTTCATTGCATCGTGCTCCTCGATATACTTACCAATGACAGCCTGCAAGTCCTTAGCGTTGTTGAACAATGCACGGATGGCCTTCAATGCGTCCTCTACATTATACATCAACTCCTCGCACTCCTTACCTGTCTTTGCCTCAATACGGCGGATGCCTGCTGCAACGCTGCTCTCTGAGATAATCTTGAAGAATCCTATGCAACCTGTTGACTTTGCATGAATACCACCACAGAACTCACAGCTCGGACCAAAGCGTACAACACGCACCTTGTCGCCATACTTCTCACCGAAGAGGGCAATAGCACCAAGCTTCTTAGCCTCCTCGAATGGAGTGTCACGATGCTCGTCAAGCGGAAGATCCTGACGGATAAGGTCGTTGACAATGCGCTCTACCTTGCGGAGATCCTCATCGGACACCTTAGAGAAATGAGAGAAGTCGAAACGCAATGTTGTTGGCGATACGAACGAACCCTTCTGCTCCACATGGTCGCCAAGCACCTGCTTCAAGGCATAGTCGAGCAAGTGAGTGGCAGTGTGGTTTGCTGCTGAAGCCTCACGAGCGTCTACGTCAACACAAGCCATGAAGTCGGCCTCCGGATTCTTAGGCAGGGCCTTAACAATATGGATTGACTGACCATTCTCGCGCTTTGTGTCGGTGATGGTAACTGTCTCGTCCTCGCTTACGAGAACACCATTGTCGCCTACCTGACCACCCATCTCACCATAGAAAGGAGTGTTGTCGAGTACAAGTTCGAAATATGTGTTCTTCTTTTGTGTCACCTTGCGGTAGCGCAGGATATGGCACTCGTACTCAGTGTAGTCGTAGCCTACGAACTGCTGCTCGCCCTCACGAAGTATCACCCAGTCGCTATTCTCTACAGCCGCAGCATTGCGTGCACGGTCTTTCTGCTTCTGCATCTCGGCATTAAACTCAGCCTCGTCAACAGTAAAGCCATTCTCACGGCAGATAAGCTCGGTAAGGTCGAGCGGGAAACCGTAAGTGTCGAACAAGCGGAATGCCTGAACACCGTCGAGCTGTGTCTTGTTCTGCTTCTTAAGCTCTTCCATTGCCGAAGAAAGGAGGTTGATACCCTTCTCAAGTGTGCGCAGGAATGAGTCTTCCTCTTCCTTGATAACGTGGAGGATAAGCTCGTGCTGAGCCTTGAGCTCTGGGAATGCCTCACCCATCTCACGGGTCAATACGGGGATGAGCTTATAGATGAATGCCTCCTTCTGTCCGAGGAATGTGTAAGCGTAGCGCACGGCACGGCGGAGGATACGACGGATTACGTAGCCTGCCTTGGCGTTAGAAGGCAACTGGCCATCGGCAATAGAGAAGGCTACAGCACGCAAGTGGTCGGCACATACGCGCATTGCCACGTCGGTTTCTTCGCTTACACCATACTTAAGACCTGTAATAGCCTCCTCTTCCTTGATGATTGGCTGGAAGATGTCGGTGTCGTAGTTGGAGTGCTTGCCCTGCATGGCACGAACAAGACGCTCGAATCCCATACCTGTATCAATCACGTGCATAGGCAGCGGAACGAGAGAGCCATTGGCCTTGCGCTCATACTGCATGAACACGATGTTCCAAATCTCTATCACCTGTGGGTCGTCCTTGTTTACGAGTTCACGTCCTGGAGTCTTGGCTTTCTCCTCGGGTGTACGTGAGTCGAGGTGAATCTCAGAGCAGGGACCACAAGGACCTGTATCGCCCATTTCCCAGAAGTTGTCGTGCTTGTTGCCGTTGATGATATGGTCGGCAGGCACGTGCTTTGCCCAATATGATGCAGCCTCATCGTCGCGTGAAAGTCCTTCTTCCTTGCAGCCCTCGAACACTGTTACGTAGAGGTCGGCAGGATTAAGCTTAAGTACGTCTACGAGATATTCCCAGGCATAGTCGATGGCTCCTTCCTTGAAATAGTCACCAAACGACCAGTTGCCGAGCATCTCGAACATGGTGTGGTGATAGGTGTCGTGGCCTACCTCTTCGAGGTCGTTGTGCTTGCCGCTCACACGGAGGCACTTCTGAGTGTCGGCACGGCGGCGTGGTTCTGGCTCTCGTGTGCCGAGAATGATGTCTTTCCACTGGTTCATACCAGCGTTGGTGAACATCAATGTTGGGTCATCCTTGATTACCATCGGAGCACTTGGCACGATGGTGTGTCCTTTCGACTCAAAAAACTTCTTGAACGAGTCGCGGATTTCGTTAGCTGTCATCATATTGTATATATGTTATCTATATTTGTTTATTTATTTCTAAAACATTTGCAAAGATACTCCGTTTTGGTTATTTTTGCAAATAAATTAATAAATAATATGGCACTGAACACCAACAAGAACGTGAAACTCTACTATTCCATCAAGGAAGTGGCACAGATGTTCGACGTGCGCGAGTCGACATTGCGCTATTGGGAGACGGAGTTTCCTCATCTGAAACCTAAGACCGTAGGACAGAATGTGCGCCAGTATACGGAGAAGGACATTGAGCAAATTCGCGTGATACACAACCTCGTGAAGGTGCGAGGATTCAAGATTGCCGCCGCACGCAAGATGCTTAACAAGAACCGCGCCGGTGTTGACAAGAATGCCGACATACTTGCCACTCTGATTAGTGTGCGCGAGGAACTGAAGGAACTTAAGAAGCATATCGACGGGCTTGTATAGCCATCGCCACTAAGTTAGTGTGGCTTAATGTCGTTTATTTCGGAAAAAGACTGTAAATTTGCAGTTGTAATTATAAACAACAATCTAAACAACAAATGAAAAGATTCTTTCTACTTTCTGCCGCTGCTATCGTGTCGGCAGCTGTCTCGGCTCAGACTGTCGCTCGAATGAACGACCTTAAGCCGGAGCAGAAGTCAATGGCTGTGAACTTGAAACTCACGGGTGAACTTTCTACTGAACGCAAAGGCGACTATCGTCAGATGCGCGACCTGTGTTTCCAGGTGCGCAACATCGACCTTGCCGATGCTCAGAGCACCGACGTTCCTAAAAACGCTTTCCACTCATGCCATCAGCTTGAGGGCATCGCTCTGCCTAAAGTGCTGAAGACTATAGGCACCCAGGCTTTCTTTGCTTGCGACAAACTCCAGGACATCACTATCCCTGCATCGGTAGAGACTATAGGCAACGCCGCTTTCTCGGGATGCAAGAGCATTTCGGAGCTTACTATCGAGGGAGCGCCAGTCATTGGCGAATATGCTTTCTCACGTTTGTCGGGCTTGAAGACCGTCAAGGTGAACTCTAAGGTACCGCCCAAGGCTGCCGTTTCTTCTTTCTATGGCATTGAGCCGGGCAGCGTGAAGCTCATCGTTCCTAAGGGTAGCGAGAAGGCTTATATGAAGGCTGCCGGATGGAGCCGTTTCTATGCAGAGCCTAAGATGGCCAACGAGGTGAGCGACCCTACAAAATGTCTCACTCCTATGCCGCAGGTGCTCACAATACAGAAGGGTGCCAAGACTCTGAACGTGCAGACTGCTTGGAATATCGTTGTTTCGCACAATGATGGTGCTGGCACTATATTGAACAATGAGGTGGAGCGTGCCCGCGAAATGCTCAGCAACCGCATCGGCAACATAGTGAACAGCCGTCAGCGTGGCTTGCAACTCTTCCTTGATATCGACTCTTCACTCGAGGATGACGAGGCATACACTCTCACTGTAGACTCTAAGGGCGTGAACATCAAGGGTAAGACTCCGCGCGGTGTGTTCTGGGGATTGATGACTCTCGACCAGATTCTCCTTGGTTCGGGCAATAAGGAATGTGTTGATGCCATTCCTCAGCTCACAATCAAGGACACTCCACGCACTCATGTACGTGAGTTGATGGTCGACCCTGCCCGTACATTCATTCCGCTTGACGAACTGAAAGCCTTTATCCCCGAAATGGCTCGCTATAAGCTCAACGCTCTTCACCTGCACTTGGTCGACGACCAGGCTTGGCGTATAGAGATAAAGAAGTATCCGCAGCTTACTGAACAGGCCTCATCACGTTGGGGTCAGGACGACTTGCAGAGACCTTACAAGGGATATTACACTCAGGAGCAGATGCGCGACTTGGTGAAGTTTGCCGCACAATATCACGTTGAGATTGTGCCTGAGATTGAGATGCCTGGTCATGAGGTTGCTGCTATCAGCGTGTTCCCTGAACTCACATGCCACCAGCGCCAGGTGCCTATCCGCACCACTTGCGGTGTTTCCAACGAGCTTCTTTGCCCAGGCAATGAGTTCACTTACGAGTTCTTGGGTAATGTGTTCAAGGAGATTGCCGACATCTTCCCGTCGAAATACATCCATCTTGGTGGCGACGAGGCAGGCAATCCTGCCCTCGACTGCTGGACCGACTGTCCTAAGTGTCAGGCCTTGAAGCAGAAGCTCGGCATCACAACTACCGACCGTTCGGAGAACTGGAAGTTGCAGGGTTATCTCTTCGACCGCATCATCGAACTCTTGCGCGACACCTACCACAAGACTCCTATGTTCTGGTATGAGACCGACTTTAAGAAGATTCAGCCGGGTTGCGTAACATTCGCTTGGCGTCACGGACTCACACAGAAAGCTCTTGATGCTGCCGTGGAGAACAACGCACGCATCATGCTCTGCCCTGGCGAGCATTGCTACTTCGACTATCCTATGGCCAAGGGTGACATGCCTGAAGTGAACTGGGGTATGCCTACAACATCACTCAAGGCCACCTACTCTCTCGACCCTTCATGGGGCAATGACGAGAACTTCGAGAAGAACAACCTCTTTGGAGTGGCAGGAACTCTCTGGAGCGAGTGCATAACAACTCCCGAGCGCATCTACTATCAGGCCTATCCACGTGCCGTTGCTCTTGCCGAGGCAGGATGGACAAAGAACAAGCCTTCGTATGAGGACTTTCTCGTTCGCCTTAAGTCAACTGCCAACGACATGATGCGTCGCGGCATCACATTCTCAATGGAATACTAAACAGCAGTAATTGCATACATGCAAAAAATGAGGAGAATGCTTCGGTATTCTCCTCATTTTTTTGTATGTATATATCTGCATAGGTCTCCGCAAGTTCCCACATAGCGGAAATGAGTATACTAATATCGTCATTTTTTGCTCAATGTCCTCATTGCGTTAAGCACTGCCAATACCGTCACGCCCACATCTGCAAACACTGCCATCCACATATTGCCAAGGCCTACGGTTGCAAGCAGAAGCACTGCCACTTTCACTCCAATGGCAAACACCACGTTCTCACGGGCTATGTGTATTGTACGGCGTGCTATGCCTATGGCTGTGGATATCTTCGAAGGCTTATCGTCCATGAGCACCACATCGGCTGCCTCTATAGCTGCATCGCTGCCAAGGCCACCCATGGCTATGCCCACATCAGCCCGCTTAAGCACCGGGGCATCATTTATACCGTCGCCGACAAAAGCAAGACTCTTTCCTTCGGTCTTTTCACTTATCAACCGCTCCACATGGACCACCTTGTCGGCAGGAAGGAGTTCGGCATGGTATTCATCCAATCCTAAACGCTCTGCCACATCCTTGCCTACGGCTTCACGGTCGCCAGTGAGCATAACCGTTTTCTCCACACCAAGACGTTTCAGCGAGGCTATAGCCTCAGCGCTGTCCTCCTTTATCTTGTCGTTGATGACAATGTGTCCGGCATACTTGCCGTCGACAGCCACATGAATGATTGTGCCTGCCAAATGACAGTTGTGGGCTTCCAAGCCTATGTCTTCCATCATCTTTCCGTTACCCACGCATACCGTGCGACCTGATACCTTGGCGCGTATTCCTCGACCGGCTATCTCCTCCACATCTTCTATCTTGCAACCATCGGTTGCCTCCGAAGGGAAGGCATCACGCAGGGCTGCTCCTATGGGATGGGTGGTGAAATGCTCCACATGGGCTGCAAGATGCAATAGCTCATGCTCGTCGAAATCACTCGGATGCACTGCCTCTACAGCAAACTCACCATGGGTCAGTGTACCTGTTTTGTCGAACACTACTGTGCCAAGGTTGGCTAATGTGTCCATATATCCACTGCCCTTGATAAGTATTCCTCTGCGCGATGCTGCTCCGATGCCTCCGAAGAACGACAGCGGTACACTGATGACCAAGGCGCAAGGACAAGAGACTACGAGGAATATCAATGCTCTATACAACCATGTGGAGAATGCTGTGCCATAACCTTCTGCCGAGAAGAATGGCGGAATGAAGGCCAATGCCAATGCCGCAAACACTACTATCGGGGTATAGACACGAGCAAAACGGGTGATGAACGACTCACTGCGCGACTTGTTCTCATCGGCACTCTCCACGAGTCGGATTATCTTGGATACTGTGCTCTCGCCGAATGTCTTCGTTGTCTTCACGCGTATCACTCCCGTAAGATTGATGCAACCTGACACTACCTCATCTCTTTCCTCTACATCTCGCGGACAACTCTCACCTGTCAGGGCTATTGTGTTGAGCGATGTGGTGCCTTCTACAATTATTCCATCGAGAGGTATCTTCTCGCCCGGACGCACTACTATTGTCTCGCCCACCCTTACTTCCTCTGGTTTGATTGACTCTACCGTTCCGTCACGCTCCACATTTGCCACATCCGGACGTATGTCCATCAGATGCGAAATGCTCTCACGGCTCCTGCCCTCGGCATAACCCTCGAAGAGTTCGCCCACTTGGAAGAAGAGCATCACAAACACTGCCTCGGCAAACTGTGTCTCGGTTCCCGGCAAAAAGCCTATACACAAGGCTCCTATCGTAGCTACAGACATGAGGAAGTCCTCGTTGAACATGTCGCCCTTGGCTATTCCCTCCAATGCCTCGCCAAGTGTGTCATGACCTATCAACAGATATGGCACAAGATACACAAGTAGCAACTGCCATGTGGCAAGACTTGTGTTGTGCTCCACTACCACTGCTCCTATAAGCAGGAAAACTGTTGCCGCTATCAGCAACAGCTTTCCTCTCAGTCTTCCTTCGCCATGCTCATGATGGTGGTGATCATGTCCATGCTCATGACCGTGGCTATGCTCATGAGTATGACAACATTTACATTTGCCCATAATCTTTATATTTTTATAGTACATTATTTATTATGGTGCAAAGTTACGGCAAATCTTCTGCAACCAAGTTGCAAAGTCTATGCTGCATCATTCCAAAATGTTCTAATTTCGGGTCAAAACGCCTCGAAATGAGACGAAAGAAATCTCAAAACAAGATTTGTAAAACCCTATAAATCGGCGTTTCATGACATTGACGCATCTTAAAGTGTTTTGTTTAATTTAAATAGAACCCACTTTTTAAAGTGGACTCATAAATAAAAAACCGATGGTACCATTTACTCTTGGTATCATCGGTTTTATAAGTGATAAATACACCTGTTAGATTCTATTCAATATCAAATCCCATGTCTCGCACAAGTTGCTTGACAACATTGACTTTGACGGTTGAAGCATCCTCTTTATCATAGAGAAGAAGAAAAACCACATGACCGTTTTCCACATCTGTAAGGACATTGAAGGTAATGACCCTTGCTCCACCAGATTTACCTTTGCCTTTAGCTTTGATAGCCATACGGATTTTGCGTATGTTTTTTGTAATCTCATCGCCTTGCAAAGGATTTTTCTTAATGCTTTCAAGAAACTCCTTGTAGTCTTGTTTAAAACTTGGATATTTCTTAGCGAGACGTTTTGCTTCTTTTGCGAAGTCGTCAGAAACCGATACTGTAATATTACAACTCATCGAGTAAACTTTCTGCAGATTGAAGTTTACGCTTTCCGGCAATGGCTTCCTTTACCTCCGTCAAAGCGTTTCTGAGTTCTTTCATCAAGTCGCGCGGTGCGTCAATGGTATTACTTCCGTCATCTGGGAAGATGCGGAAACTGCCAGCACGCGATTTTAGGACTACGTACTCTCCTGCTTTTGCCAAATTCAGATACTTTGTCTGATTAGTGCGAAAGTCTCTTGTGCTAACTACAACCATAATTCAATATATTTGTTTACGATGCAAAGATACGCTTTTTTGTTGAAACAACAATCGAAATGGTAGCCAATTAACATAATTTGGTAACCAAACTACATATAGTAACTATTCAGCGAGAGAGAGGGCATGCCTCGCATAGACAAACCCTCTTACTTTAACCAAAATATGAGCACCTAAAAAAACTACACCCTACTCTCCCGATTTTATCTCTTCTATCTGCTTCAGAATTCTGTTGAGTCGGCGACGCGATTGTATAAGATGATATATTCCAATAGCTCCACCAATAACAGCACCTACTATTGCTCCGCAAAAGAACCCAATCTGATAATCGGTATCCATATTACGGCTTGCATAATAGAAGAAACCGGAGAGCCAAACTATGATAAATGGTATGCCAAACTTGAGCCAGTCGATGGAAAACTGCTTGTAATCATTGATGTGCTTGGCAACAACAAGCAGGTCGCCCGTGAGCAAACTCTCCTTCATAAGTCGCTTTACCGACCAAACTGTAGCGGCAGCGGCAATCAGCAAGAAAGCTATAGTAGCTAATGTAAACCACATTGGCATTCCCCATTGGGGCATGTAGATATAATATATTGGCGTGGCAAACAGAACACATACTATAGAAAAAATCATAGTGCTGCGCTCCTTACCCATATCCTTGCTCATGGCTCGTCGCATCAAACGTTCGTTCACTATCTGTTGCTCACTGAGTAGCGAGCGAAGCTCGTTCATGTCATGGCGCATCTGCTCCAATTCATCCGTATTTTTTTCATTTGTTTCCATAATATATAATTTGTTAGATTTAACCATTAAACATTTACCAATCATTTCATTCGCTTCATCTGCTCTCTTATCCTCACCAGTCTCACCGACACATTCTTTGCCGATATGCCAAGTATCTGTCCTATCTCCTCATAAGGCAAGTCCTCAAGCCACAGTAGGACAATAGCACGGTCGAAGGGCTGGAGCTGACAGATGCGGTTGTGCAACTGATCGGCACGCTGAACACGGCTCTCAGACGATGGGTCAAACAGATTGACATCCATTGTCAACGGTACTGTGTTGCGCCTACGTTTCTTGCGGTCGAGGGAGATACAGGTGTTCAAGGCCACACGATAAATCCATCCGCGCAAAGCTCCCTCTTCACCCGAAAACGAGGGCAATCCCTTCCAGATATTTATCAGTGTTTCTTGAAAAAGGTCAGCCACTTCGTCCTCATCCTTCGAGAACATATAGCACACGGTATATATCGTATCCTTATGGCTGCGCACGAGGCGTTCAAAATATTCTTTGTTATTTTCCATAATGAATATAGTTTTTCTGATTCTTACACTATATAAACGCATGAAATTTGGAAATACTACATTACTAACAAAATAAAAATGTATAAGATATTAGTTTGATTAATAAAAAAGTTGTACTTTTGCGATGTTAACATCAATAGTTTAGAACTAATCCAAATTAAAATAATCAAACATACAAGAAAACTATGGTTTTATCAACACTTAAGGATAGCGCTCGCATCGAGTCGCTGCATCCATTATTCAAGAAGGCTTTCGACTATGTGAAGAGCCACGACATTCTCAACACTCCATGTGGAAGAATAGATGTACAGGGTGATGAGATTTTCATCAACAACTGCAATCCTGAACTTAAGGCTGCCAATGAACAGGTGCTCGAGGTTCACCGCGACTACATCGACATTCAGATTCTTCTCGAAGGTGAGGAGACTATCGGATGGAAACCTCTCGACAACTGCACCAACCTTACCAAGCCTTACGACAAGGAAGGCGACTGCGCTCTCTACGACGAGCCTGGCACAAGCTACTCCACACTCAAACCAGGACAGTTTGCTATCTTCTGGCCCGAGGATGCCCACGCTCCTATCATCGGCGAAGGCAAAGTGCGCAAGTGTATCGTGAAAGTGAAAATTTAAATTCTTAATGAGGCTACGGCATGAATGTCGTAGCCATTTTTTTGTTAATATACAAGCATAAAAAAAGGTCTCCAAAGTCGTTAGACCTTGAAGACCCAAGTAAAAGAAGGCA
>ERZ1026878.2032-NODE-2032-length-10622-cov-14.307372_pt1 | contig 10622 bp, 21 predicted proteins | sample MGYA00380169_ERZ1026878 | MGnify/ENA primary metagenome ERZ1026878 (study PRJEB33269, sample SAMEA4719805) | human gut metagenome | biome: human-associated habitat; feature: organic feature; material: feces | place: Cameroon | collected 2013-10 ...
TCAATTCAAAAAAAATGACTACCTTTGCAATAGATAATTAAAACAATAACAACTTTAAAAATAAGAGCAATGAAGACAAATGAATTAACAGACAAGCAGAAAGGTCTAAGGTATTCGATAAGCGTTGACTTCGAATGTATGAACGATGCAGATTATACAAAACAATCCGCATTAGATTGGTTTAAAACTGACGAATGCAAAGAAGCTTATGATGGATATATTGTAAATGGTATCTATGAACCCACAAATGAAAACTTCTTAGATGTGGTTAAAGAAGTGTATTTCGCTTGTGGATATGATAAAAAGTGGTAATAAAACTAAAGAGCAATGGAAAAGATAATTGATACAATCAAATGCAACAGAGAAGAATTGATTTCTAAGTATTCCAAAATGAAGAAAGAAATCGAAGTCCTTTCGGAAGGAATTAAGCAAGCAACAAAACTTAAAAAGTATGATGTCGCTGATAAGTTGTGGATTAAACGCTCTGACCTTAATACAAAGGTAAAAGATATTTACATGGCAATCAATGACCTAACAAACGCACTCAATCATCTTGGTGAGAGTACAGAAATATTCTGGGAATAATATAAATAAGGTAAGAGCAATGAATAAAGTAACAATTCTAAAAGTAACCTTCTTCAAAGAAAAAGTAAATTTCTTTGGAGAGCAATCCCTTAAAAAGGTAGAGTTCGATTACGAATGTGACGATAAGAAAAGTATCTACGAGAATGAATGTGAAGCATTCGATATAGCAGTAGAGAAAGGTCACAACCCGAATAGAAATATAAAGTTCAATATTATCCAATCTAACATTTAATCATATGAGACAGTCAGTTTTAGAAATTAAAGAACTCGCTAATAGAGCAGGACAAGGTATAAGTATGGACCCAGAACGTATGGGTGCAAACCTTTTACAAGAGTGTGATAATGGCTTAAATGCCTTCTTAGCACAAATCCCCGAAGAGCTGCAAAACGAGTACGAGAAACGTTATATCTCTAAATATAGCGAATGGCTTCATGCTTTGAGTCGCACATTCTCAGTAATGGTAACTGGAGCAGGTAATTTCAACAACCGAAGACATCAGAAGATGAATGATTACGAGCAATCTGCACGTGAGCGTTTTGAGACTTGGAAAGAGAAGGTCGTGAAGCGTGTAAACCGCCAACAGCGTTTGGTAGGTTGGGAGGAAGTTGAGCGTTTGCAGAGCAAGCTCGACACGCTTACTGAACTGCAGGAGAAAATGAAAGCAGTGAACAAGATTGTCAGAAATGGCAAATTATCAGACGAAGAGCAGCGTGAAGAACTCGAAGCTCTCGGATTGTCCGAGAGTTCAATAAACGGGTTTATGGCAGAACCTCAGTATTCATTCATGAAGAAAGGTTTTCAAACATATCAACTCTCAAATAATCTTGCCAAAATTAAAGACATAGAGCAGGCTATTAAGCGCCATACAGTTATGGCAACCACAGAAGACAAAGAATATAAGTTTGACGGTGGTAAAGTTGTTATATGTAATTCAGATGAGCGTATACGTATATATTTCGATGAGATACCAAATAGTGAGACAAGGTCTATGTTGAAGGGAAATGCTTTCAAATGGTCTCCTAAAAACAAAGCATGGCAGCGACAGCTTACACCTAATGCAAGATTTGCGTTAAAAAATTACATACAACTTCCAGGCTTTACATTCACTACAGACTAAAGCCCTAATTGCTCCATATAAGGCGTTATAAGCAAGTTTCTTTATAACGCCTTATACCTTTTACATATCAAACATTAAAAAGATTATGGAAATTACAATAAATCAAATCAAGAAAATTGTATCAGTTCTTACTATAGACGAACAGCAATTACTTAAAGACACCATTAATCATGGTTCATGGGGAGATAGCGAATGGGAGTTTCTCGACGAAAACGAAAATATAGAGACTGTTGCAATGTATGCCTACTGCACCAATGACGCTAAGAAAGGCGGACATTTCAACGGAAGAAAGGTATCTTCTATGTTCCGTTCTATGTATAAGAAGCTATGCCCAACAAATCACAATCAGATAGGCAGATACATTTCACATTGTAATGATTGGTGGGGTGATGGTAGTGGAGATATGCTGTTCATCAGAACAGGCTACTACAATGCATTTGAAGAATGGGCAAATTTGCCTGCCTCCCAAGGCTTCGCCACACATCAATAACCATTAAAACAAAACAGCTATGAAGAAGTATATAGTAGTAAAGGTTTGCGTTATCCTTAACAAATCTGAAATTGTCGCATCCTATGATAGCGAAGAGGAAGCAAAGGAATATACAAAAATGTTCAATAAGTATTACGAGACAGGGGAAACCATTTATGCTTACTACGAATTAAAAGGTAATTAGAAGATAAGGGGCGTGCCGCCCCCAAGCTTCGCCACATATCAATAACAATTTAAACACATACAGCTATGAGACAAGGATTTTTTGAGTGCGAAAAGCACAATAGTTATTGGCGCAGAAAGGCAACAGATGCAATGCCATATGCAAGTAAAATAGTCCCAGTTGTGGGTGGCTACATAGGTTTTGAATCATGGAATGAATATGAACTGTGGAAAAATCAAAAATAACAGAAGATAAGGAGGGCGTTGCCCTCCAAGGCTTCGCCAAACATCAATAACAATAAACATACACATTATGAGAAAGTATATAGTTATCGACATTTATAAGCATTCTGACAAGTACAATTTGCAAATAGTTGCAGAGTATACCGACAGAGAAAAGGCACGAAACGACGCACGGCAGCGCAACGAGAGCAAAACAGATAAAAAACATCATTATTACAAGGTTTACATAATATCACATCCTTTGTTATCCTAACAGCTATGAAGAAGGTAATCTATAAAAAACGTCCCGCTCCTTGGAATTGGGGAGCGTTCGATGAAAAAGGTATAATATGCGCAGCTCCTACAAAAAAGGAATGTCAACAAAAATTATCTTTAATGCGAAAAAACGGACGCTATAGTATTAATAACAATATAGATAAACAGCTATGAAGAAGTATACAACAAGACAGCTCAAAGAGCTTGTCAAGACAGGTGCAGCAATCGACGTTACGGACGCTATCAGCACAACAGCTATCCCAGAGTGGTACGACAAAATAGGCTACTCAAAAGGCATTAACGGTCTCAATGGTCTGCTAATGAAGGGCAAGAGTGGTAAGCTATACGCAGTAACTAAGAGAGAAACAGCAATACATATATTCTAAAAACATACAATTATGGCATTACAATGGAAATGGTCTGATAAGATGGGTAAGATAACCACCAAGCAGAAAGAAAGAACCTACGATGTAAACATCTACGCAGGCAACGCCCTTGCTATCTTTATCAGCGAGTTTGAACTTGATGGAGAAGAAAGATACCTCGTGTATAACTTCTTTGCTGACAAGAAGCATTGTGACAGCATCATCAAGAGTAAGAAACGGTTGTTTACTGACGAAGTCGTAAACATCGAGCTGAATCTCTTCTATAAGAGCGCACAAACCCTACTCAAGATTCTTATAAAGAATGGCTACAAGGTATCGTGCTACTACGAAAAGCCGAAACAATAATCCCTTCATCCGTGAGCGATAAGGCGCACATCGGGTTCGAGACCCGGCACGGAACAATATAGTAAATGCTCGTAATAAACAATTTGAAAGTATTTGTTAGTCAAAAGTATTTGTTATTCAAATACTTTTAGTATATTTGCAAAAAACTCGCAAATATGGATATAAAGGAAATCATTGGTAGTGCAAATACTATAGACCAGAAAATTAACGAATTGAAGAAGAGGACAGTACATGTTCCCTTATGGAGTACCTTGCTTAAAACTTATGAAACGTCTAACCATAAAGTACTTACGGATACACTGAGTTTAAAGGACAAGGAAAATGGCGAAAAGTCTTCACGTATTGCTATTGGTTTGGAGAAATTACTTGTCAACCGAGTTAACCAATTTACGTTTGCTATACCAGTAAAACGTGAATATAATACTCCTTCAAATGAAGTACAATCAGACATTATAAGAGCAATCGAGAAAATATATGAAAATGCACATATAGACAGTATGAACTATAAGCGTGGGAAAGCTTATTATGCTGCATGTGAAATTTTCACTATATGGTATACAGTGAAAAGAGAAAATACCATATATGGATTCCCATGCAAGTACAAATTAAAGTGCAAGACCTACTCTCCTATGGATGGTGTACGTCTATATCCTATCATTGATGAACTTGATGATATGATAGCAATGTCATTCGAATACGAAAAAAAAATATCAGACACTACAACTATAACATTCTTCGAAACATTCACAGCAGACCGTCATTTCGTATGGAAGAAAGACAACCAAGGAAACACATGGGAAGAAACAACTGCACAAGTGAATGATGATGGGACTATAGAAAGCGGAGAAAATATAATCATCAATAAGATTCCAGGTGTTTACCTGTGGCGTCCAACTCCTGTATATGATGGTCTTGAAAGAATCCGTCATGAGTTGGAATATAACCTTTCTCGGAATGGCAATGTTATTGCGTACAATGCAGCACCTATAGTAAAGGTTAAAGGAGGTCTTGTGGGTAACGAGAAGAAGGGTGAAAGTAATCGTATATGGAGAGTTGAGAGTGACGGTGATATATCTTATGTATCTTGGAATCAATCACAAGAAGCGGTAAACAACCTAAACAACACTCTTCTGAAGTTGTATTGGATGCTGTCCCAGATGCCAGACATATCATTTGACAACATGAAGGGACTTGGTAATATTGGTTATGATGCAAGACAGACTTTGCTGACTGACGCAAGAATGAAAATCAATGAAGAATCAGGACTATGGAAAGAGTGCTTTGAACGTGAATTTAATGTCATTAAAGCTTTCTTGAAACAGATGAATCAATCATGGGCTAATGAGATTGATAATATAACATGCAAACACATTATCACTCCATATGTTCCAGAAGACGAGAATAATTCAATTAATGTAAGAATGAAAGCCAACGGAGGACTGCCAGTCGAAAGTCAGTTAGAATCAATCGTAAAGCTCGGTCAGTCTAAAAACCCAATATCCACGTTAGAGGAGATTAGGAAAGACCAAGCTGCGACAGCATTAGCTCAACAAGTTGCATTTAATTTTGGAGAACAAACAATATAACAATAGCCATCATGTCTATAAAAAAGAAAAATGTCACTCAAAAGACAGAACCATTTTGTTATATGTGTGCACATGTTTCCAATCCTCGCAATCCCAGTCTTAGTGGGAAACCCACATTGGGAACATGTCCTTTTGAGAAATACGCAGTATTATACCAAAGGGTATGTGTAAACGACCATTTTAAACCGAAATAAATGAAGCCCAAGATACCAAACCAAAAGAAAGCATACGATGCTCTAAGCCTGCGACTAATCAAGTATATGTCGCAGGTTCAGAGCATTTATGATAGAATTGCAAACCAAATAGCTATTGCTGTAGATAGTACTAATTACGATGGCTCTGTTGAATTTCTTTTCAAGGATTATCCAGAACTAAATCAAACAGTCAAAAATTTAATGTCTGATTATGCAGGACAGATGAATAACCTCATCTATTCTGGAACTTCAAACGAGTGGAAGGAAAGTAATATAATGCAAGACCTTTTAGCTCGTAAGGTTCTTCGTACTTATGATTTTGAGAAGGGAGGTGATAAGTATCAGAGATATTTTCAGCCTAATACAGATGCGCTTAAAGCATTCCAACAAAGAGTAGATAGAGGGATGAATCTCTCTCAAAAACTCTGGGTACAGTCACAGGCATTGAAGAAAGAAATGGAGCAAACCATTTCAACTGCAATTGAAAGAGGACAATCTGCGGTAGTTCTTAGTAAGAGGATAAGCAAATATCTCTCGGACTTTCCCTCAATGAAAGCAGACTATGCAGAGAAATATGGGAAAGCGGTAAGCTGTCATGATTGCCAGTATGCTTCTATACGTTTGGCAAGAACAGAGATAAACATGGCTTATAGAAAGGCTGAGCAGACAAGATGGAAACAATTTGACTTCATCTTGGGGTATGAGATTAAATTGAGTAAGCGCCATCCTGCACCAGACATCTGCGATGATCTGATTGGAATATACCCTAAAGACTTTGTTTTCTTAGGATGGCATCCTAACTGCATGTGTTATGTTGTGCCTATTGTGATGAGTGATGAAGAGTATTATAACCCCAAACAAAGTTTAAATAGTTACAAGCCACTGCCAAGTGGTCTTGGTTCTTGGATAGATAAAAACTGTTTACGAATACTATCCTCAAACATAAGGGAAACTTTGCCATACTGGTTACGTGACAACAAAAGTGTTAGAGATTGTGCCATATTGATAGGAAAAGCGAGGGAAATAGGTAATGATTTTAAGAAAATAGGAGAAACTATAGCAGAAAAGGTAGGAGGAATCGTAACACCTGTTAATTATAAATCGTTTTCCTCTATGTATAGAAAGCTTATTACAGAGAATATCGACATCACAGACATCAAAGATGCATTGAGAAGTACAATTATTGTCGATAAAGACAAGTTAGAGGAAGTAGTTTTCAATTTAAAGCATTTAGATACATTCCTCAGACACAAGGAACAAAAGCCTGAAATGTTCAATGGGTATAGTGGAAATATCATTAATCTATCTATGCCCAACAATATTGTGGCAGAGATTCAAGTAAATACAGCCAAAATGATTTATGCAAAAGAAACAGAATCAAATGCAAAAAGAATACTCGGAGAAGAGTTATGGAATAAGATACGTTCGGAAACTAATTTGCAAGGAGGATTAGGACATAAATATTATGAAGAAATACGGATGTTAAACAAAGTTACAGACCTACCAAAGATAGAAAGACTAAAAAGATTCTCTGAAGAATATTATTCACATTTCAGATAAACAAAGTTAAATACTTGTATAATTGAATATAAATTCATAACTTTACAACCGATAAAATATTAAATATGAATGAGTTAGAAATTTGGAAGAAATTGCCCACAAAAGGTCAGATGTATATATACGACGATTTTGAAAAATTGGCAATAAGACTGCATGTAACCAAAGAGGTTATAATGTGTAACTTCAAGAGAAAAGGCAAAAGAGAAAAATTGGGGGATTTCACTTCTGCCTTTATAAGAGAAAGCATTTGTTACGGAAAAGAAATAACAAAAGAAGAATATGATAAACTTTGAGGAAGCAGTAGAAATAGCATATAGATACCATAAGGGACAGAAAGACTTAGATGGTAAACCAGTTTTACTTCATCCTTTAGCGGTTGCACTTATGGGTAACAATGATACGGAAAGAATAGTGGGGGTATTACATGATGTTATAGAAGATACAGATTGCTCCTTCACAGACTTAGAAAATTTGGGCGTAAGCAAAAATGTCATCAATACCTTAGAATTGCTGACTCATACAGAAGACGAATCGTACGGCAAATATCTTTCACGAATAATTACATCAGGCAACATTATAGCCTTAAAGGTAAAGATAAATGACTTGCGCCATAACATAAGTCGGAATAATGAAGATACCGAACAAAAGAAAAGGATTAAAGCTAAACACCAAAAGGCGTTAAAAAAGATTGAAAACTTTCTAACGGCATATAATCTTAAAAAATAGGTTATATGCCGTTTTCTATACCTTCTAAGCTTGTCAAATATTCTCTCCATATACTTACACATATTTTCATAATCAGCGTGTCACAGCGAAAAACATACACTTACATTACTCCTTAGTCTAAAAGTTAGCTAAAGTTAAATTATTGATAATCAGTAAATTACGAGTTTATAAATTTGGTCAATTCACAAAAAATGACTACCTTTGCAATAGATAATTAAAACAATAACAACTTAAAGATAAGAGCAATGAATACGATTAAAACATTTATCCCATCAGAATCAGTAGACGCATTCAAGAGGTTTGCTGATAAGACACGTAAGAACGTAAAAGACTTCGCTTACTCACTAGGTAAGCCTTATGAGAAGTTGTTTTATCATCCTGTAATCAATAAAGATGGAACTGTTGGACATAAAATCAAGGCATTCCATGAAGTATGTGACCTCACAATCAACATACCAGAGCAGAGCGGTTGGAAACTCCTTGCTACATACAAGGATGATGCTTTTACTCCTGCCGACCCGACCAAGGAACTTATCTTCAAGAACCCTCAACACGGAGCAGACTACGGAAAATGTGACTATTGCGGCCACTGGTGCAAGAACGCTTATGTAATCGAGAATGTCACTACTGGCGATGAACTACAAGTAGGTTGCGAGTGTATCAAAAAGTTTGGTATTAATGATATGTACTACATATCCGATTTCACTAAAAAGCTCTATGAAATCTACGATTACAGAATAAGCTATGCTACAGATGGTGAGTTTGGTAACATAGAGGAATGGGGCGGCAAAAAGGATTCAAGCTACAAGAATGCTATCCTTAAAACGAACCTCATCATGGCAGCCAAGGCTCAATACGATATTTGTCCAGTCTATAAAAAGGGAACTAAGGTTGAACACGTCCGTTACCGCTCGGCAACTTTGGAGGGTATCGACACCATCTTGAATAGCGGTAAGTTAAAGGTGGATGAAGCTTACGTGAAGGCGGTTTGCGAGTTCGGTGCAAAGATTCAACCTAAGACCGAGTTTGAAGAAGATATGCTTGCCGTAGCAAAGAACTTCTATTGTTATAAAGGTCAAGAGGTATATGCTTTCTTCCTGGTAAAGGCTTACGAAGATAGCTTGAAGCCAGAGTTGAACCTTCAGAAAGGCAACCAAGTTAAGGTAAGCGGCAATGTAATTCAACAGCGTTTCGAGGAGTCCTACTACGGAATGATGGAAATCAACACTATCCTTACAGACAAAGGTATTACTTGCGAACGTTATGGAAAGATACCTACCACAGAAGAGAATGGTATTAAACGCACTTCATTCTACGCACTTGTAAAGGGAGTATTCAATGGCAAGGTTAGCCTAGACAGAGCTACCAAGAACCCAAAGAAAGGAATTGAAGTGGCAATGGAGATTTAGTTATGAGCGCATTCAACATCAACACCTATTATGGCTGTGAAACTTGCGAAGCAGCCAACGAATATGGTAATGGTTGCAAGCATGGTCTGTTATTCCCTGTCCTGCTTGTGATTGCTAATAAAAGGGAATGCCCAAATTATAGATTTCAAAGAAAGGATTGAGATATGATAGACTTAGTAAAGATGGTTTCCGTAATTGCTAAAAATGAAGGCGATAAGCCCGCATCAATAGACTTCAATGGAAGAGTTGGAGGTTTTGTTTTTCGTAATCATAGCTTTAATGTAGAATGGACGGAAGGCAACGAACAGGTAAGTTTTGAGAGTTCAAACAATAAATCTCCGTCTTCAACAATAAGTATACTTGAAAGCTTACAACATATTTGCTTTGATTATTTCAAGGACCATTTAATTGAATACGATATTGCATTAAATAGAAAGTATGGCTTTCTTCTGATTACTCACATACAATAAAGTAAGGTTAGCTTGGAAAGAGCTACCAAAAGACCTAATAAAGGAATAGAAGTAATAAACATATAAACATTCAGCCCTCGCTATCACGGATAAAGCATTTCGTATGAAAAACATCTATGGAGAGACAGTTAAGCCTAAATATGAGATTGCTCTCAAGCAACACGTAAAAGGTAGTGTGGAAAACGATTACGAAAGTATAGAGTTCTATGATGCTGATAATTATAGAGAAGCGGTTAGAAAGGCTAAGAAATATTCGTTAGGTATCGGATCTGAAAACTTACGCTTTAAGGAATCAACATCATTAGACGCTGGTCTTGCGCAGGTAACTATAGTTTGTTATTATTCAGATGATACGTCTGACTATAATGAAGTATGGCAAGAAGAATATATTAACGGAAAGAAAACAAGGAGATATTAAGCCCTCGCTATCACGGATAAGTCAATATTATGGGAAAATGGTATTTAAACGAAAGGTGGAGTTCAAATGTATGTCCTAATAATCCAAGATATGCAGAATATAGTTCATTACACGAAGCACAAAAAGCACTCGAAAAAGAAAAGGAATCTCTAACAGAAGGATTTATCTCTGGCGAGTTAATAAAAGACGAACCCACCCTTATAAGAGTAATGATGACTGTAAATTGGGTTGAGCATTATATAACATATGAATAATATGAAAATATACAAGTTAACATGGTATCTCCACACAGAGGACCAACTTGAAGAAATTCTCATCACAGATAAGGAAGTTGCAGAAGCACGTTATCAAGACCTCAAAAAGGCTCTTTATCGTGGATGCTGGTTATCCTTCACTGAGTTAGTAGAAAACGAAGACCACATTCTAATAGAGGGTGAAGGTCTTCATTATAACGACATTTAAAAAACAAAGAGCAATGGGCAAGAGAATCTATAAAATAGAAGTCCAAGAGATTCTGTCACGTACGATAGAAATTGAATCATCTACAGCTAAATCTGCAAGAGAAAAGGTTGAAGAAATGTATCGTAATCAAGAAATAATTCTTGACGGAGACGATTTCAAGGAGAAAAGTATAAAAATAGTATCTGTCTCTTATACACATCTGACGCTGCCGAC
>ERZ1026878.2034-NODE-2034-length-10617-cov-3.390267_pt1 | contig 10617 bp, 9 predicted proteins | sample MGYA00380169_ERZ1026878 | MGnify/ENA primary metagenome ERZ1026878 (study PRJEB33269, sample SAMEA4719805) | human gut metagenome | biome: human-associated habitat; feature: organic feature; material: feces | place: Cameroon | collected 2013-10 ...
TCATTTCTCTATTGGTGTTGTATCAAGCTTCATAAACATGGTAAAGGCAAAACCAAGCACGAATCCCACCACGCAGGTTCCAAGAAATCCCCAGAAGCCATCCCCGAAATAAACCGGCAATGTAGGAAGCCCCGGGAAAGCAAATGCAATCGCATGTGCACCGGTAAATCCCGTAAGTGCCCCTCCTATAGCGCCCCCTGCGCAGACTGCAGCCATAGGTTTCTTCAGTGGAAGATTCACACCAAACATCGCAGGCTCTGTCACACCAAATACGGCAGATATCACAGCGGACAGGATACGGCTTTTACATGCAGAGTCTTGTACCCGGAAGGCGACAGCCAATGCTGCCCCTCCCTGTGCCATGGCTGCTGCCCCAATGAAAGGAAGTATGGTATCTTCTCCATATAATGCAATATTCAACATAACGATTGGAACCAGACTCCAGTGGAAGCCAAATATTACCATGATCTGTATCAGTCCTCCAAGGAAGAAGCCTGATACATAAGGATTCCAGTCATAGACATAGGTATATCCAGATGCCAGAATGTCTCCAAACCAGGTGCCCATCGGGCCAAATAAAGTCAGAGTCACTACACCGGTCACAATGATTGATAATAATGGAACAAGAAATCCACTGATTATCTCAGGTATAACCCGCTTCCAGAACCTCTCTATAAAATGCAGAAAGCCTACTGCCATCAGTATAGGCAAAACACTGGATGGATACGTTGCCTTTGTCACAGGAATCCCTGCAAAGTTAATCTTCTGCGCTGCATCAAAAGCCTGTGTCAATTGCGGATACAGAAGAACCCCTGCAACAACCACCGCTGTAAATTTATCGCATTTAAACTGCTCTGCTGCCGTAAAGGCAATAAAAACAGGCAAAAAATAGAAAAATGCATCTGCAATAGCATTACAGATCAGATACGTGCCACTATCCTGGGCTATCCATCCAAGACTTACAAACAATGCCAAAAATCCTTTCGTAATCCCCGCTGCAGTCATGATATTGATAATCGGCATAAAAATGGCTGAAATCGCCGCAATAATCCGATTAAGCACTGAATTTCTCATACAGGCTCCTCTTATACGTATTTCGCAAGTGTAGCTTCTACAGCACCTTTACCAGCCAACATTTCCACAAAATACTGCTCTGTCAGTTCTCCAAGACCTGCCTCATACAGATTCACGCCAAATATCTTCTCATTTGACAGAATCGGTGCTACCTTCTCATGAACCTGTGTATCTCCAAACTTCAAGTCAGCTACATAAGGGCATACGGTGTCCAGCATAGGATCTGCACTCAGTGTAAAAGCCTCTCCCTTATCATCTATGCCACACAGATACCGCAGCCAGCCAGCAAAGACAAGTGGGATTCTCTTTAAGCTGCTTACAGACAGTTCCCCTGAACGCTGATATGCCTTAATCGTCTCACCGAAACGGATTCCCAGCTTCTGAGAAGTATCTGTAGCGATACGCTGTGGCGTATCAGGCATGAAAGGATTCGGGATTCTGATATTTACCACTTCATCAATGAACTTCTTCGGGTCAATTACTCCTGGATTTACTACTACAGGAAGTCCCTCTTCATAGCCTATTACCTCTACCAGCTTCTTCAATACCGGATTATCCATTTCCTTGGATATCAAGGTATAGCCAAGCAGACAGCCAAATACAGCAAGCGCAGTATGTAACGGGTTCAGGCATGTGCAGACTTTCATCTTCTCGACACGGTCTACCGTTTCTCTTGCAGTGAAGATTACACCGCCTTCTTCCAGTGCAGGTCTTCCATTGGGGAAATTATCCTCAATAACCAGATACTGGCATTCCTCTGCATTGACAAAAGGCGCTACATAAGTATTCTTGCCGGTAATTACAGGCTCCAGATCTTCCACCCCTGCCATCCGAAGCATATCTTCTACAGAAGCGTCCGGTCTTGGGGTAATCTTATCAATCATGGACCAGGGGAAGCTGACCTTATGTGCATCCTCTACATAAGCCAGGAAGCCTTTCTCTACCAGTCCTCTCTGTTCCCAGCCCTGTGCAAAAGCATGGATTGCCTGATATAACTTGTCTCCATTGTGAGAACAGTTATCCATGCTCACCATTGCAATGGGCAATGCGCCTGCCTGATAACGGGCATATAGAAGTGCTGCTACTTTGCCAATATAGCTGACAGGTCTTTCTGTTCCCTGCTCCATATCCTGTGCAGCTGCCGGTAATATACTGCCCTTGCCATCCACCAGACTGTATCCCTTCTCAGTAATTGTAAAGCTTGCCATCTGTAAACCTGGATTTGTAAATATTTGTGACAGTCGTGTCATGTTCTGTGTATTATCACTGTCCAGTGTCAGCGCTTCCATAATACTTCCTACTACTGTCTTATCTACATTTCCATCGGCTTTTAAAGTAGCCAGGATTCCCAGATTATCATGAGGCTGATACATTTTATCAATGATCTCATAATCATATCCTTCTACTGCAATCAGTCCGGTCTTCATTTTTCCTGTATTCAGCAGCTCCTGTACTACATTTGCCTGAAAAGCACGGAAAATATTGCCAGCTCCAAAATGCACCCAGACAGGATGTTCTGCTGTCTCTTTACGTACCTGTTCCATTGAAAATGCAGGAAGGACAAAGCCTGCCTTCTCCCACTCCTGTCTATGTTCAAATACACCATCATAAGATAATTTCATATTGCTTTAACCCCGCTTTGCATTTTTATCAATTGCTTCCCATAAGCCGTTCAGATATGCCGCACCAAGTGCTCTGTCATACAGACCATATCCCGGCATAGCCACTTCACCCCAGATCATACGTCCGTGGTCTGGTCTGATTGGTCCATCAAAGCCGATTTCATAGAGTGCTTTCATGATCTCGTACATATCAAAGCTTCCATCACTGGATAAATGGGCGGACTCTTCAAAGTCTGTCGGAGAATTAAATTTCAGATTTCTCACATGAGCGAAATGAATTCTGCCCTTGAGGGAACGGATCATATCCGGCAGATTGTTCTCCAGATTGGTTCCATAGGAGCCTGAGCAGAAGGTCACACCATTGTGTGGGTTATCTACCATATGCATCATGCGTAGTATATTTTCTTTATTGATAATGATCCGCGGCAGGCCAAATACGCTCCATGCAGGATCATCCGGGTGAATTGCCATATTGATATCATATTTATCACAGGTCGGCATGATACGCTCCAGGAAATATTTCAGATTTGCAAAAAGCTTCTCATTATCAACATCCTGATACATCTCAAAGAGTTCTTTCACTCTCGCCATACGCTCAGGCTCCCAGCCAGGCATAACGAAACCATTAGAATCAGAATCAATGGATGCAAACATCTCTTCCGGCTTCAATGCATCCACTGCTGCCTGATTGTATGCCAGCACGGTAGAACCATCCGGTCTTTTTCTTGCCAGTTCTGTTCTTGTCCAGTCAAATACAGGCATGAAGTTATAACATACCATATGAATATCTTCCTGTCCCAGGCGTTCCAGTGTTGTAATATAATTCTCTATGTACTGCTCTCTGTCGGGAGAACCAATCTTAATTGCATCATGAATATTCACACTTTCAATTCCTGCAATCGTGAGCCCTGCTGCCTCTACTTCTTTCTTCATGGCACGGATATCTTCCAAAGACCATGCCTCTCCTGGAACAGAATCATACAGTGTCGTAATCACACTCTTCACCCCAGGAATCTGACGAATCTGCTCCAGTGTAACAGAATCATGTTTACTGCCATACCATCTTAATGTCATCTGCATAGGAATAACCTCCATATTCTCATAAATAAAAAATACCTATCCAGGACGATTCTTGCCGTCTCCGAATAGGTATATTGTATCGGATTATTGCAGTTATTTCATTGTAATATTTGTTGTGTAGTTTGCAAAAATTGCTGTTCCTGATGCATTATAAAATCATATTCCCATACGCCATATACCTTATGACTTGTTCTACGAGTCTTCATAATCTCCTCCAAGGACTTTATCCGCATAATCTACCAACAGGCGAAGCCGGCTGATCTCCTCGTTCAGGACCGTCCTGCCTTCCTGTGTCAACTGATAAAGTCTCTTCCTCTTATCTTCAGGATCATCACTTTCTATCTCGATGATCCATCCCTTCTTCAACATATTACTGACAGCGCCATACATCGTTCCTGAGCCGATCTTCACATTGCCATCTGATATCGCAGCCACCTTCTGCATGATTCCATAGCCATGTCTTGGTCTGTCATACAGACATAATAATATATAAAAATAGCTCTCTGTTAACGGTTCCTGCTTCTTCATTCTGTTTCCCACACCTTTCAGTGGTTGATTTTACGCTGATACCTTACCTGCATGCATCCCCTTCGTGAGAGGATATAACACTGCTGCACTGATTACTATGATGATAATTGCTACCGGCACTGTCGGTACACTTTCCGGTAATACTGCCAGCAATGATGGCATAAAGTTATTGACCATATGCATCAGAATACATGGATATACGGATTTCGTTCTGTATGCTGTATACCCAAGTGCCAGTGCCAGAGGAAGTACATACAGTCCCTGCATGATATTCATATGATAGATTCCAAACAGAACCGCCTGAATGATAATCGCTGCCACAACCGGTAAATTCTTCTCAAGCAATCTGAAGATAATACCTCTGAAGATCAATTCCTCTCCAATCGGAGCGATGATCACTACTGTCAAGGCTGCTATCAAAGCACTGCCACTCAGAGAAAATCCCATTAATTCCTGATATGTTTCCATGGAACCCGGAACCAGCGCACCGATGATCTGAGACAGCAATAAAGCAATTCCGTAACATCCAATCGCTGTAACCACTACAGTAACAATATTCCTGCCATTGATAAGCTCCTTAAAATCCTGCTTCTGCTGCTGGGTATACTTCTTCACAATGCCAAAGCGATACCATAACAGTGCTACTGCTGCACAGATTATTGTCGTAATCATAAGCAGATCCGTCATAAAGCCGGATTCTGAAATCTGCTGCATATAAAGCTCCTGACTCATCTCAATATCTCCGCCAGTCTGCGCCATGCACTTCACCATATACACACCCGCACCAACACCACTGACCGTCACCTGAATCGCCAGAAAAGCCAATAATGTCAGAAGCGCCAAAACCACACCCTTGACCGGCTTCTTCTTAACCTGCACAGCCTGCTGTTCCTGCTGCACTGCTGCATTCATATTATTCGTATCCATACTACCACTCCTCATTTCCGCGTACTCACCTTGCGCATTGCAACCCGTGTCCAGTACGCACAAACACAGATTCCATGTGTGAAACTCCAACTCCTTCACACCATGCCTCTCTCTAATGTATCGTCACCTGATATGTCGTACAACGATATATCAGATGTTGGATATATCATAGCACGACATATATCGAGTGTCAACATATTATTTAAAATTTAAGTATCAAATTTAAGTAGCTATTCAAAAACCTATACGCAAAGTCTCATCCTTGATGCTTTACTTTTGCGCATAGGGTTACTTCGCTATGCAAAATATGCTACACTATCCTTAACTAAAAAAGCTTCTCCACTCAAATGTACTCTCAGAGTTTTCTAAATGAAGCATTCTGAGATAGATTTTCGATATACAATGACATTTTCGCAGTGCGTACATGGTATGTACGACGTGAAAATGGAAGCAGTATCTTTCACACAATTTACAGATACAGAATCGAACAGATTCAACAATGCAGAAGCAGGCACTCTGCAGCCGTCGGTACTTAGTGTGCACAGCCGCAGGCGCATGCGCACTTACGTACCCGCTACGAGCTGCAGCGTAGCGAGAGCGTGCCTGTGTTGCATTGTTCAATCTGTCCGATTCGTCCCACTCTCAATCCCCAGAAAGGACACCCCATGCACAAGAAAGACCTCCAGACCACCTTTAGTACAAGGCAATTCATGTATTCCGAGGACTTTGAAGTCTATTACTACAGTGACCTGCCCCTGAAAGCAGTCAGTCCACATACACATAATTATTATGAATTCTACTTCTTTTTGGAAGGAAATGTAGATATTCATGTAGAGGATAAGACATACCATATCAAAAATGGTGATTTTCTGCTGATTCCCCCACATGTGACCCACTATCCGGTATTTCTTGATCATACAACACCATACCGCCGTTTTATTCTGTGGATCAGTACCGATTACTGCAACCGCCTCATGGAATCTTCATTAGATTATGGTTATCTCTTACAGAATGTGACTACGACACATAATTATTCCTTTTCCAATGATGTCATCACCTTTAACCGCATCCAGTCCCAGATATTCGAACTGATCGAAGAGGTAAAAAGCAACCGTTTCGGCAGAGATGCCAAAATTGCCCTTCAGGTCAACTCTCTGCTTCTGTATCTGAACCGACTGATCTACGAACGCAGCCACATGGCTGGAGCTTCTTCTGAGAAAGAATTACATCTGGCTATCTGTGATTTTATTAACAATCACCTGGAAGAAGACTTATCCCTGGAGCGCCTGGAAAAAGAGTTTTTTGTAAGTAAATATTATATTTCCCACACCTTCAAAGATAAGATTGGACTCTCTCTCCATCAATATATCAGCAAAAAAAGATTGCAGGCCTGTCGGTCTGCAATCGCAAGCGGAGCCTCTATCAGCTCCACGTATGAACTATATGGTTTCAGTGACTATTCTGCATTCTTCCGTGCTTTTAAAAAAGAATACGGACTGTCACCCAAGGAATACCGGGATATGACTACTCTTCTGTCTTGATAATTCCTGTTACATCACTTATTGTATTATTGTCAATTCTGTTGCGGATCTGCTGCATACGCTTATCCAGCTGGCAGATAAGGTCCGCACAGTATTTTAACTCTTCTGAAATGCTCTCTGCATTCTCAACGTCTTTCTTGTATTTCATCTTATGCTCAAGGCTTGCCCAGAAATCCATCGCAATCGTGCGGAACTGCACCTCTACACGCATATGCTTCTTCTCCCCGGTAAGGAATATGGGAATATCCAGTATCAGGTGCAGGCTTCTATATCCATTAGGCTTTGGATTCTTAATGTAATCCTTCATCTCAATCAATATGATATCATCCTGCTTTAGCAGGCATTCCACCAGCTTATAGATATCTTCCGGAAAAGAGCAGATTACGCGGATTCCTGCAATATCATTCAGATTCTTTTCTATATTTTCTATAGAAAAAGGTATCCCCTTTCGCTGCATTTTGCCATAAATGCTCTCAGGACTTTTCAATCTGGCTTTGATGGATTCAAAGGGATTGCGGCTGTTCACCAGTGCAAGCTCCTTATTCAGTACCTCCAGCTTCGTCTGTACCTCCAGCATCGCACATTCATACTGCATCATAAGATGCATGAACGGCTCCAGATATTCTTCCTTTAATTCTTTAATTGCCCCTAATTCTGTCTTCGTATCCAATCCGCTTACCATGCCCTTTTGTCTTATTTGTTTGTAATAATAACTATTCAGAACCCCATTCGCAAAATCGCTGTTACACATACCCGAATCCCAGTATGGTAAATTTCTTCTCTTCGTCTCCTGCTGCCATACGGATTTCTACCGTATGCTCTTCTGCCTGTTCTTCACTGAATACCAGCAGCGGATTACAATGCGTCCATCCATTCTTATGCGGATCAGCAGTCAGCTTATATTTACCATCCACATACACATCTGCCTTTCCTACATCAATGGCAGCAGAATCCTTATTGATCAGGAATAATGCCTTGCAGGTTATTTTCATGACAAATGTGTCATTTTCTGCATGCTCTTTGTACCAGTTATTTGGAAACTGTGCCACAGGTTCCAGTCTGTCATCCATCTCCACTCTCTGAAGATCTGTATCTATGCTGTCATATGCACCACAGCTTATGCTGACTCCCTGGGGAATCTGCTTCCTGTCAAGAAGCTTCACCTGTTCAAAGTCGCTGCCCTTTCCCCATTGGTTCCGGATTGCAATACGACTGTCTAACAATTCATCTGTATGATCCGTTCCCTCATATGCTGCTGCCTTGTCCCACAGGTTCATGAGGCAGTCTGCCATGATACGATGTCCCATATTGCTGGGATGATATATATCATAAAAGAACTGATTCTTCGACAATACTCTGCCTTCTTCTCTGGTCAGGCGAAACTGCGGTGTAACTGCATTTTTAATGCTGACCATGGGTAATTCATAGGTCTCACCCACAATCGCAAGCCGATCCTGTAAATTCCAGTCATATGCAAATACTGCAAAAAGCAATACCACCGCCGGATGCCACGGCAATGCAAGAATCTTACGGATCAGACTTTCATAACATACGCCTTTTGTCTCATCGCCTTCATCATTCACAGCGAATTCTACCACTACAATATCCGGCTTAACAGTGCCATCTCTCAATACATCCCTGTCAAAACGCAGCATTCCAAGCTCTGAGGGTGTGCCACCGACCCCTGCTTTTACAAAATGTACATTCCTGCCTGTACCAAAATGTTCTGCAAAAGACTGATATGACCGATATGCATAGCTCTGGTGGTCAATGGGGATTGCACCTGCTCCCTGTGTAATAGAGCCTCCAATGTAGGCAAGTGTCACATCCTCTCCCTGCTTCGCCCTATGGATTGCCGCCGCAAGCCTAGACATATTGCCGGTCTGCATCAGGGAACGTTCTATCATCTGGCTGTACGCAGGGCTGTCTGTGTCTGCTGCTTCATCTTCCATAACCGGTGGCGCTGTATAGCCATCCTGCAGATAGAATCTGACACTGACTCTTGCCTGTAATCCACTCTGCGGAAATTCAAAACGGATCTGTCCAGGTTCTTTATCATCCTCTGACCATACTGCATCATCCAGTTTCAGGATACGCTCTGCACCGTCTCCCCAGGTATCCAGATAAAGCGTTGTTCCCGATACATAAGGATCCGTCTTTCCATACATCTGAAATGCAAAACGTACCTCCTGTATTTGTGACACTGGTGTCACAATATCAACTGTTACACCAATACTGTGCACCAGTTTACGAAATCCTTCAGTTGTCTTTAGAAGCTCCAGTATCTCTTCATCTGTCACATTTCCTGCTATCTGCGCACTGTTGATGAGCCTGTTATCATTCTCATAAATAAACTGAATGCCTCTGCCGTCTGTCTGTTTTACACCGAATATCTCCTTCTCCTGCATAATATAGAAGAAGGGTCTCTTTCTGGTCGGATCCTTGGGTGCTGCCGGTCCCTGTATTGTCGTCATATCTATTGCCTCCTGTCGTTTCGTTCTAATCACTGCTGTAGCAGTCTGTTACTTATCTACAGCTTATCACGATTGTCTTCAGGCTGCTTCTTACATATTGCCATCTTCTTATCAAAATACGTAATTCTATCTCTTCACTGCCCAGCGCATCTTCGTAGATCTGGCTCTGCCATTGTTACGGCATTCCTCTGCGCTTGGACGAATCACATCCTCTGCAATCTCACGAAAGATTCCTTCCTTATAATATTGCTTGAATGCTTTCTTTACCATCCTATCCTCTCCAGAGTGAAAAGTCAATATTGCAACTCTGCCATTGGGCGCCAGCACATCCGGGAGACTGTATAAGAATTGATCCAACACCTCAAATTCGCTGTTCACATCAATACGCAGCGCCTGAAAAACACGCTGGCAGCTCTTCTTTACAATATCCTTCTTTTCTTTATTCTCCGGTAAAAAAGCCAGTGCTATCTCGATGGTTTCCCTAAGCTTCGTCGTTGTATCAATCCTATGCCCTTTCTTCATTTCTTTCATAATGGCAGATGCAATCTGTTTCGCATAGGGTTCATCCGAATTCTCAATGAACATACCAATCAGTTCATCTTCTGACACCTGTGTCAGTCTCTCGGCTGCACTTACACCTTTCTGGGGATTCAGTCTCAAGTCCAGTGGTCCATCCAGCTTATAGGAAAAGCCACGCTCCGGGTTATCAATCTGCATAGAAGAGACACCCAGATCAGCCAGCATAAAATCAAAAGGTCCATACTCCTGTGCCACTTTGGCAATATTGGCGAAATTCTCCTGTATAGAAGTGAAGATATCCTCTCCAAATCCTGCATCCCGCAGTCTCTGCGTGGTCTTCACGATCTCAATAGGGTCTACATCCAGCCCATATAGGTGTCCCTGTCCCTGCAACTGTTCCAGCATCTTTCTGGTATGTCCGCCATATCCCAGGGTGGCATCCAGTCCCTTCTGCCCAGGCTGTATCTGCAGGAAATCAAGGATTTCCTTCACCATAATGGAGATGTGCATTCCTGCCGGTGTTGATCCCTTGCTGATTACCTTCGCCACTGTATCCGCATATTTCTCCGGGTTCAGTTCCTTATATTTCTCCTCGAACTTACGAGGGTGTGTTCCTTTATATCGTGGTCTTCTTTTATGTTCTTCCATATTAATAACCATGCCTTTCTGTAACCTGCATACTTTGGACTGCAGACACAAAGTTTCCGTGTGCAAAAACTACCATATATGGTTTTTTCAAATTCACTACTGGAAATATACCATATGGCTCTCAATATTACAACCGGCACAATTGGCATGTAGTTGTAATTTTCAAAAAAACAATTGCCCACTTCATGAAATAGTGTATAATTA
>ERZ1026878.2040-NODE-2040-length-10578-cov-8.841395_pt1 | contig 10578 bp, 10 predicted proteins | sample MGYA00380169_ERZ1026878 | MGnify/ENA primary metagenome ERZ1026878 (study PRJEB33269, sample SAMEA4719805) | human gut metagenome | biome: human-associated habitat; feature: organic feature; material: feces | place: Cameroon | collected 2013-10 ...
GGTGCTTGCAACATCGTTCCTAACTCAACAGGTGCTGCTAAGGCTATCGGTCTTGTTATCCCAGAACTTAATGGAAAGCTTATTGGAGCTGCTCAGAGAGTTCCTACACCTACAGGTTCTACAACAATCCTTAATGCTGTTGTAGCTAAGAAGGTTACTGTTGATGAAGTTAATGCTGCTATGAAGGCTGCTGCTACAGAAAGCTTTGGTTACAATGAAGAACTTATCGTATCTAGCGATATCGTTGGAATGAGATTTGGTTCATTATTCGATGCTACACAGACAATGGTTAACGAACTTCCAAACGGTGGATGCCAGGTTCAGGTAGTTTCTTGGTATGATAACGAGAACTCATACACAAGCCAGATGGTTAGAACAATTAAGTACTTCGCTGAATTAAGCAAGTAATTATAATATACATTGACCATTAAGGGTTAATTTATTTAACTTGTAATAATACCGGAGATGAGAATTCATTCTCCGGTATTTTGATAAGTATGTTAAGACTGTCCTGCTGTATGGCGGGACAGAACAGGCATACCTGGGTTGTTTACAGGTCACTGTCAATAAGCTAGTAATGATAATTTGGAGGATATAGATATGCTTAATAAGAAGTCAGTTGATGATATCAACGTTAATGGCAAAAGAGTTTTATGCAGATGTGATTTTAATGTACCATTAGATGGTGATAAGATTACAGATGAAACACGTCTTGTTGCTGCACTTCCAACAATAAAGAAGTTAATAGCTGATGGAGGAAAGGTTATTCTTTGCTCACATCTTGGTAAGCCAAAGGGAGCTGATAAGGCATTTTCATTAGCACCAGTTGCTAAAAGACTTTCAGAGCTTCTTGGACAGGAAGTTAAGTTCGCTGCTGATGATACAGTAGTTGGTGACAATGCAAGAGCTGCTGTTGAAGCTATGAATAATGGAGATGTTATTCTTCTTGAGAACACACGTTTCAGAGCAGAAGAGACAAAGAATGGTGATGAATTCTCTAAGGATTTAGCTTCAATCGCTGATGTATTTGTTAATGATGCTTTCGGTACAGCACACAGAGCACACTGCTCTAACGTAGGTGTAACAAAGTATGTTGATACAGCAGTAGTTGGTTACCTTATGCAGAAAGAAATAGATTTCCTTGGAAATGCTGTTAATAATCCAGTAAGGCCTTTCGTAGCTATTCTTGGTGGTTCAAAGGTGTCTTCAAAGATTTCTGTTATTAACAACCTTCTTGATAAGGTTGATACACTTATTATCGGTGGCGGTATGTCATACACATTCCAGAAGGCTCATGGTGGTCACGTTGGACAGTCATTAGTTGAAGAAGATTATCTTGACTATGCTAAGGAAATGATGGCTAAGGCTGAAGCTAAGGGTGTTAAGATGCTTATTCCTGTTGATACAGTAGTAACAAAGGAATTCAAGAACGATACTCCTTTCCATGTAGTTGAAGCTGGATGCCAGGAAGATGATGATATGGGTATGGATATCGGACCTAAGACTTGTGAGCTTTACAAGGATGCTCTTAAGGATGCCAAGACAGTAGTATGGAATGGACCTATGGGTGTATTTGAATTCCCTAACTTTGCAAAGGGAACTATTGCTGTTGCAGAAGAATTAGCTCAGCTTACAGATGCTACTACAATTATCGGTGGTGGTGATTCAGCAGCCGCAGTTAATAACCTTGGTTTCGGTGATAAGATGACACATATTTCAACAGGTGGCGGTGCTTCACTTGAATTCCTTGAAGGTAAGGAACTCCCAGGTGTAGTAGCAGCTAATGACAAATAGAGTGTTTACTGACATAAACATATAGCTTTGATTGGTTAATTGACAGTTAATTCAGTCGGGCAATACACAAAAGGAGCTGTATATTGATATATACGGCTCCTTTTGTTTGAAAATAATCATAAAACTAAGCTTGTCTTAATACAATATGTTGTATATATAAAATACTTAGGTACATACATTGTATTTATTTTAAATATTTGCATTATTAGTGGCTTTTTATAAATTTGTATGATATAATTTTTTTATTAAAATAACTGAGCTGGTAATAATGATGAATAAGCTGATCAGTTATATTGTATGGAGGCGTGATTGTAGTATGAGGAAGAAGATAGTTGCGGGAAACTGGAAAATGAATATGACACCAAAGGAAGCAGTATCGCTTGTATGTGAGCTTCGTGATAAGTTCTCTAATCGTGATGTTGATGTAGTGTTTTGTGTTCCATCAATAGACATTATACCAGTTGTAGACGCAGTCAAAGGAACAGATATTAAGGTTGGTGCCGAGAATATGCACTATGAAGAAAAAGGTGCATATACGGGTGAGATTTCACCAGGAATGTTAAAAGAGGCTGGTGTTGATTATGTTATAGTTGGACATTCAGAAAGAAGACAATATTTTGGTGAAGATGATGAGTGCATCAACCGCAAAGTAAGAAAAGCAATTGAATATGGATTGACACCTATTATATGCTGTGGTGAGACTATCCAGCAGAGAGAAGAAGGCATAACATTGGATTTCATTAATAAGCAGATTGACGCAGCATTTTTACAGGTGTCAGCTAAAGATGCTATGAAGTGTGTTATTGCATATGAACCTATATGGGCTATTGGAACAGGCAGGGTTGCTACATCAGCTCAGGCTCAGGAAGTATGTGAGGCTATAAGATTAGATATAAGGAAGTTATATGGAGAAGAAGCAGCTTCTTCAATAAGAATTCTTTATGGAGGTTCTGTTAATGCTGGTAATGCTGCAGAATTATTCAGGCAGCCTGATATAGATGGCGGTCTTGTAGGCGGTGCAAGTCTTAAGCCGGATTTTTGTGAAATTGTTAATTACAATATATAATAAGATACATAGTAAGCCATATACGGAAGTAATTCCAGGTATGGCTTATTGCTTTTTAATATAATTATAATTATTCTAAATTGCAAATTAGTAATAAGTATGCTATCATACAACAGGAATAATTAGAGAGAATATTAAAGATATTGCTATCTTAGAAAAGAGGAAAATAATATGAGTAAGAAACCAGTTGTATTAATGGTACTTGATGGTTATGGTTTAAGTGATAGAACAGAGGGTAATGCAATAGCTATGGCTAATACTCCTGTTATGGATAAGTTAATGAAAGAATATCCATTTGTTAAGGGTAACGCATCTGGACTTTATGTAGGTCTTCCAGATGGTCAGATGGGTAATTCAGAAGTTGGACATATGAATATTGGTGCTGGCAGGATTATATATCAGGATCTTACAAGAATAACAAAGGCTATAGAAGACGGAGAGTTCTATAAGAATGAAGAACTTCTTGCTGCTATGGAGAATTGCAAGAAGAATAATTCCGATTTACATCTTTTCGGACTTTTATCAGATGGTGGTGTTCATAGCCACATTTCACATATATATGGTTTACTTGAGATGGCTAAGAAGAATGGAGTTTCTAATGTATATGTACACGCTTTCCTTGATGGACGTGATACACCTCCAGCTTCAGCTAAAGATTTTGTAGCCAGGCTTGAAGACAAGATGGCAGAGATTGGTGTTGGTAAAGTAGCTTCTTTAGCGGGAAGATACTATGCTATGGATAGAGATAATAACTGGGACAGAGTAAAGGAAGCATATCTTTCACTTACAACAGGTGAAGGAAAGTCAGCAGATAATGCAGTTAAGGCACTTGAAGAGTCTTATGCGGCAGATGTTACAGATGAATTCGTTGTTCCTACAGTAATAACAGAGAATGGCAAGCCACTTTCAGTTGTTAAGCCTGACGATTCAGTAATATTCTTTAACTTCCGTCCAGATAGAGCAAGAGAGATGACAAGAGCTTTCTGTGATGATAAGTTTACAGGTTTTGAAAGAGAATATATTCCAACTACATTTGTATGCTTCAAGGATTATGATGAATCAATCCCTAACAAGTTAGTTGCATTCAAGAAAGAAGAAATCAAGAATACATTTGGCGAATTCCTTGCTAATAATGGCAAGAAGCAGCTTCGTCTTGCTGAGACAGAGAAGTATGCACATGTAACATTTTTCTTTAATGGTGGTGTTGAAGATCCTAATGTAGATGAGTTCAGACTTCTTGTTAACTCACCTAAGGATGTCCCAACATATGACCTTAAGCCAGAGATGAGTGCTCCAGAGGTTGGTATGGATTTAGTTGAGGCAATTAAGTCAGATAAGTATGATGTTATCGTAATCAACTTCGCGAACCCTGATATGGTTGGTCACACAGGTGTTATTCCGGCAGCAGTTAAGGCTGTAGAAAAGGTAGATGAGCTTGTTGGCAAGGCTGTACAGGCTGTTAAGGATGTTGACGGAGTATTATTCATATGTGCTGACCATGGTAACGCAGAGAAGATGATAGATTATGAAACAGGTGCACCACACACAGCACATACAACTAATCCAGTTCCATTTATTCTTGTCAATTATGATGAAGCATATACACTTAGAGAAGGTGGAAGACTTTGTGATATAGCTCCAACTCTTATTGAGATTATGGGAATGGAGAAGCCGGCAGAGATGACAGGAGAATCACTTCTTATTAAGAAATAATTCATAGATAGGATTATATAGTGCACAGATGGACAATTAGTTATAGATATTAGTTGCACATTTAATATTTATTTGTTATAATCAATTCATTGTGATTATTGCAATAGGAGGTTTGATATATGTTTGGTATGTCATGGTCTGATACATTAAGAATAGTCTTAATGGGTATATTTATATTAGTATGTATATTTTTAACAATAGTAGTTCTTATGCAGGAAAGTAAACAGAATGGTTTATCAGGTGCTATTAGTGGTGCTGCTGATACTTACTGGGGTAAGAACAAAGGTCGTTCAATGGAAGGTAAGCTTGTAACTATTACTAAAGTTCTTGCTGTATTATTCGTTGTAATAGCTATTATTTTAAATATTAATTTCTAATTGATAACATTAACGCTCTTAAGATATAGTATCTTAAGGGCGTTTTTGTGTAATGAATATTAAATATATATTATATTGCAGGTTGATATTGAATTATAGTAATGGAATGGAGGAAACTATGAAAAGTAGTGTTTTCAAGGAAAGAAGGAAAAACCTTGCTGATTTGATACTCAATAATGAATTATATGTTCCTATGAAGACAAAGGAGATAGCAATTCTTCTTGGTATTCCTAAAGAATTAAGACACGAACTTCAGGAGGTTCTTGATTCTTTGGTTGCAGATGGAACTATAGGTGTAAGCAAGAAGGGTAAATATATGAAGCCTGATAATGTTGCACTTGTGGGAACATTTGAGAGTACAAGCAGGGGATTTGGTTTTGTTGTTGTAGATGGGCAGGATGATGATATATTTGTCAAAGCAAGTGATACTAAGGATGCTTTTTATCACGACAAAGTTAAAGTTGTAATTACAGCACAGAAGAATGGTGATAGAAGACGTGAAGGTAAGATAATAGAGATATTAGACCACGAAGTTAAGACTTTGGTTGGAACATATCAGAAGAATAAGAATTTTGGATTTGTTGTGCCTGATAACCAGAAGATTGGCTGTGATATATTTGTATCTAAGGAACACGAAATAGGAGCGGTTACAGGCAGTAAAGTAGTAGTTAAGATAAGCAGCTACGGCAGTGCAAGAAAGAATCCTGAGGGTAAGATAATTGAAGTAATCGGACATATGGATGATCCGGGAACAGACATTTTATCAATAGTAAAAGCCTATGACCTGCCAGAAGAATTTCCAGATAGTGTTAAGAAGGAATTAAAGGGCATACCAGATGAGGTTGATGGCAATGATATAGCAGGCAGGACGGATCTGCGAGATGTTGTTATGGTGACAATAGACGGCGAGGACTCTAAGGATTTAGATGATGCAGTATCATTAACTAAAGAAAATGATATATATCATCTTGGCGTGCATATTGCTGATGTAAGTCATTATGTTAAAGAGGGCAGTCCACTTGATAAGGAAGCTCTTAAGAGAGGAACAAGCGTGTATCTGGTTGACAGGGTTATTCCTATGATACCGCACCAGCTTTCCAATGGAATATGTTCGCTGAATGAAGGCTGTGACAGACTGGCATTAAGCTGTCTTATGGATATAGATATGAAAGGTAACATAATAGGCCATAAGATATGCGAGTCAGTTATCAATGTAAATAGAAGAATGACTTATACATCTGTTAAAAAGATACTTGAAGATAATGATAAAGAAGAATGTGCAAGGTACAGTGAGCTTGTAGATATGTTTAAGCTTATGCAGGAGTGTGCTGATATATTAAGAAGGAAGAGATTTAAGAGAGGATCAATAGATTTTGATTTCCCAGAATCTAAGATTATTCTTGATAAAGATGGACGTCCGGTAGATATTAAGCCATATGACAGGAATGTGGCAACTAAGCTTATAGAAGATTTTATGCTTGCCGCTAATGAGACAGTAGCAGAAGATTATTTCTGGCAGGAAGTACCATTTCTTTATAGAACACACGAAAATCCTGACCCGGAAAAGATATTAAAATTATCTACATTTATTAATAATTTTGGATATTCAATGCATATAACTGATGAAATTCATCCTAAAGAATTACAGAAGCTTCTTGAAAAAATAGCTGGAAGTGACGAGGAAAATCTTATAAGCAGACTTACATTAAGGTCTATGAAGAAGGCTAAGTATACAGCAGAATGTATTGGACATTTCGGACTTGCGGCAAAATATTACTGCCATTTTACTTCGCCAATAAGAAGATATCCGGATTTGCAAATTCATAGAATAATTAAAGAATGTCTTCATGGAGGAATGAGTGAGAAGCGAAAGCTTCATTATGATAAAATCCTTCCAGATGTTGCAGAACAGGCAAGCACAACAGAACGCCGTGCAGATGAGGCAGAAAGAGATACTGATAAGCTGAAAATGGTTCAGTATATGAGTGCACATATCGGAGAGTATTTTGATGGTGTAATATCAGGAGTAACGAATTGGGGCATATATGTTGAACTTCCTAATACAATAGAAGGAATGGTTTCTGTCAATAATATGCGTGGTTACTATGTATTTGATGAAAATCATTACGAGATGTTTAATGAAACAACTCATCAGACATATAAGCTTGGACAGAAAGTCAGGGTTGTTGTTGTTGATACTAATGCAATATCAAGAACGATAGATTTTATGTTTGCACAGGATTATGAAGAATAGTAAGCAATTAAGTAATTAGATAATGGAGGATATGTATGGGCAAAGACAGTGCAAGCGGCAACAGATTAATTGCCAACAACAAGAAAGCGTATTTTGATTACTTTATAGAAGATAAGCTTGAAGCAGGGCTTGAACTTTGTGGAACAGAGGTTAAGTCAATAAGACAGGGGAAATGTTCTATCAAAGAGTCGTATATACAGATAATTAATGGGGAAGTATTTGCCATTAATATGAATATCACACCTTATGAAAAAGGTAATATTTTCAATAAAGACCCATTAAGACCTAAGAAGCTGCTTCTTCATAAAAGCGAGATTAATAAGCTTGCAGGACAGCTCTCTACTAAGGGCTATACACTTGTGCCATTGCAGGTTTATCTGAAATATGGCAAGGTTAAAATGCAGATAGGTCTTGCAAAGGGTAAGAAGAATTACGATAAGAGAGATTCAATCGCTAAGAAAGACCAGCAAAGAGAGGCAGCTAAGGACTTTAAGATTAGAAATCTGGGGTAGGTTTTGAATGGTTAGAGAGAATAGTTTTAGCTAATCTCTTTTCATAAACAGACAATAGGGCGGCAGGGAATAATCTCTGCCGCCTTATTGACTTTCAGGGTGGCTTTTGTTATATTTAAAACGGTTGATTTAAAACAAGTGTTTTAATAAAAGGAGAAATAGAGTATGCCACCGAAAGCAAAATTTACAAAAGCAGAAATTATTGAAGCCGCATTAAATATTGTCAGGACAGACGGATATGAAGCTTTGACTTCAAGAGCGTTAGGAACAGACCTCGACAGTTCGGCAAGACCAATTTTTACTGTATTTAAAAATATGGAGGAAGTCCAGCAGGATATGATTAAAGCAGCTAAAGCTCTGTATAAAGAATATGTCAATAAAGGATTAACAGCCAAGCACCCTTTTAAAGGTGTGGGTACACAATATATTCGATTTGCGGTTAATGAGCCTAAGCTTTTTCAGCTTCTCTTTATGACTGAGCAAAAACAAATTCCCGACTTATCAGGTGTACTTCCGATGATAGATGAAAGTTATGAGCAAATTCTATTATCAATACAGGAGGATTACAAAATCAGCAATGCATCTGCGAAAAAGCTATATCATCATCTTTGGATATATACACACGGAATTGCATCGCTTTGTGCCACAAAAATGTGCAGGTTTACAGATGAAGAAATCAGCACAATGATTACAGAGGTATTTGTGAGCATTTTGAAAAATATAAAGGAAGAAGAAAGCAATGATTAAAGTCAGGGATATTATAAAATCATACGGAAACGGCGAAAGTAAATTTCAGGTATTAAAGGACATCTGCCTTGATATTGAGGATAATGATTTTGTGGTTATTCTTGGTGCATCGGGTTCTGGTAAGTCGACATTTTTAAATATAATTTCAGGTCTTGAACGCCCTGATAGCGGTAAAGTGTTTTATGACGGAAATGAAATTACAGCACTTTCCGATAATGAATTAACTGAATTTCGCAAGAAAAATGTCGGATTTATTTTTCAGCAGTATTATTTGCTGTCTAATATGAGCGTTGATAAAAATGTTAAAATGGGTGCAGCTTTAGCAGAAAATAAAGATTATAAAACCGTCATTGAGGCAGTAGGACTTAAAGAAAAATTACACAAATATCCAAGTGAGCTTTCAGGTGGCGAACAGCAGAGAGTATCTGTTGCAAGAGCTCTAGCGAAAAAACCAAAAGTTTTATTTCTTGACGAGCCAACAGGTGCGCTGGATGAACAAACAGGACGACAGGTGCTTGATTATATATGCAGGCTTAAGAAAGAGTATGCATTTACAATCGTAATGGTAACGCATAATCTGAATATTGCGGAAATGGCGAACACAGTTATAAAAATGAACAGCGGAAGAATAGCTGATATTTATACAAATGAAACGCAAAAGACCGCTTATGAGATTGGATGGTGATGGTATGCTCATTGGAATAAAAAATGCTTCAAAGCTTATCGGCATTTCCATTATAGCCTGTTGTGCTGTACTTGTATGTACAATGTTTCTGAATTTTTATTTTGATATTCAATTAATTGAGAGTGAAATAACCTCCGAATTGTCAATGTATTTTTATAACGCACAGGTTTCTACCGCAAAAGTAACTTGCCTTGTAAGTGGCGGCTGTCTGCTTTTAACTGCTGTTGTTATGTTGTTGTTCTATATTAAGCATTATATTGACACCCATAAAAAGGAGATTGGAATATTAAAGGCGTTAGGATATTCCAATATAAGCATTGCAAAAAGCTTCTGGGTATTCGGAATGAGTGCTTTTATCGGAACTGCAATAGGATATGCAGGAGCATTTCTTATAATGCCGTGGTTTTACGCCCTGCAAAATGAAGATAAAATACTTCCTGAAATAACTATAAATTTTCATCCAAGTGTTTTATTTTATTTCGTAGTATTACCGACTGTGTTTTTTTCAGCTCTTTCGGTTGGTTATGCGTGGTATCAGTTAAAAAAGCCTGTGTTGTTTCTTTTGAAGGACAATCTACAGTCTGCTTCTAAAACACCAAATCATACAATTGAGAAAAATAGTGATTTGTCGTTTGTAGATGATTTGAAAAGAAATACCCTGAAATCTAAAAAGGCACTTGTATTTTTTGTTGTTTTTGCTTCATTTTGTTTTTCTGCTATGACACAAATGTCATTTAGTATGAAGGATTTATCAAGTGAAATGATGGGCGTGATGATGTTGGTCATCGGACTTGTATTAGCATTTACAACTCTGTTTCTTGCCATAACTACAGTAATAAACGGAAATACAAAAACGATTGCTATGATGAGAGTATTCGGTTATTCGCAAAAGGAGTGTTGCAGGGCAATTCTTGGCGGTTACAGACCAATGTCATATATTGGTTTTGCAATCGGGACAGTATACCAGTATGGGTTGCTTCGGCTTATGGTGGATATTGTATTTAAAGATGTTGAGGGTATGCCTGTATATGAATTTGACGTTTCGGTTATGATTATTTCACTTGTTGTTTTTATTGTAATTTATGAAGCTTTGATGTATTTATATTCTGAAAAAATTAAGAAGATTTCTATCAAGGAAATTATGACTGAGTAACAGGAGAAAATGTATGCAGACAAATTTGCCCTTGTTTCGGCTGTTAAGGGCGAAAACAAGGGCAGAAGGATTGGAAATTTGACAGAGAAAATTCCTTGAAAATATAAGGAGGAAAATAAATCAGCAAATTCCAATTTGTTAAAGTTGTATCCGCATTATATCATAATTTTTGCACAGTTTTTCAGTGCATATAAAGTTCCGCAAGGAACTTTTAAGATGAACACTTTTGTGTTCATCATATCATCTGTCTCTTATACACATCTCCGAGCCCACGAGA
>ERZ1026878.2041-NODE-2041-length-10577-cov-2.900114_pt1 | contig 10577 bp, 5 predicted proteins | sample MGYA00380169_ERZ1026878 | MGnify/ENA primary metagenome ERZ1026878 (study PRJEB33269, sample SAMEA4719805) | human gut metagenome | biome: human-associated habitat; feature: organic feature; material: feces | place: Cameroon | collected 2013-10 ...
GTCAATGCTGCTGTATGCGCTCTTGCATCCCGCAGGGACAACAATTTCGGCAAACGTCGCAGGCGAGCCGTTCTTCACGCGCCATGTATAACTCCCAGCCGTTCCCGGTTCGGTTACAGGAGAGTATACCTTTATGCCCGTACAGCCGTAAACCAAATTCGTGTTGTTGTAGTTCATCTTCTTTTGAGGAAGAACAAGCCTATTCAATCCAGAATTTTCAAAAGCGTAGCTCGGCAACGATGCCAACGCCTCCGGAAGCACCAAAGTTCCGACAGCTTTACACCCTCTGAAGGCATACGCTTCAATCGATGTCAATGTCGACGGGAGGTTCACTCCAGTCTGACCGTCGGCATAAACAATGTTGGCAAGCATATTGCAGCCGTCGAAGGCATAACCCTTGATGGCATTCACGCTTTTTCCGATTTTCAAAGTAGTAAGACCCACACAACCAGCAAACAATGAATTAGGAATCTCAGTCATCGCCGCAGGCATCGTAAATTCCTTTATAAGCTTACAATTCTTGAACGCGCCTTTACCCAAATTAGTCACTGTAGCAGGCAATGAAAATTCAAGGCTGCTGCAATTTTCAAATGCATAATTGCCAATGCTCGTAACCGTTTCAGGCAAATTGATTGATTCCAAAGCGCTGCACTTGCTGAACATATAGTTAGGCACCTCAGTAAGTCCGGCAGGCAATATCGGATTAAGCAACGATGTGCAATTCTGGAAAACATAGTTTCCGATTTTTGTAGCAGTGTCAGGCATCTTTACCGCAACCAGACTGCTGCAGGAGCTGAACATATAGTCAGGAATTTCCGTAAGTCCGTCTTCAATAATCACCTTACGCAACGACGGGCAACTCTGGAAAAGGTTGTTGCCTACAGTCTTGATGGTCGACGGCAGTCTGATTCCAGGGAATCCGGTTCCGTAGAAGCAATATTTAGGCAAAGCCGTAACCCCCTCCGGGAAATTGATTTCACTCAATTTTGAGCACCATGCGAATGTGCGCTCTTCGCCAAAATCCACAAGTCCGTCGGGCAGAGTCACGCTCGGAATGCTCTTGCAATAAGCAAATGCATATGTACCCAGCCTTTTAAGCGTTGACGGGAGGTCGACAGATTCAAGTTTTCCACAGTCAAAGAAAGCATAATCGCCCAAAGAAACAACCGGAGCGATTATTCTGGCAAGAGTAAGTTCCGACGCACCATAGAAAGTGCTGTCGCTCATCTCAGTCACATTGAAATCCACATTCTGGAAAGTCACAGACGCAGGGATTGTGATCTCTCCCACATATCCAGCCTTGTTGGCTGCCTCGATTTTTTTACGGTCTGGAGTGCCTTCAACCTTGCAGTAGGTGGCTTTTACATTGTTCGACTCTCCGACCGCAGTCACGGCATAAGTCATTCCGCCTACTTTGAAAATGTCGCCTACTTTGACATCAAGGACATATTCGCTTACATTGGTAAAGTTTTTCCAGCCGGCAGCCGCCGCATAGTCGGCAGTGTAGCCGTTAGGCACTTCAAGAGTAGCGTTGGCATAAGCGCCCGCGCTGAACACGTTGTCGGCAATCGCAACAGGATATGTCGACGCCACTTTTACAGATGTGATTGCATTTGACTCGGCAAACGCCTCCTCGCCGATTGCAGTTATCGTTGTCGGAATCTCGACTCCGGCAAGCTTCTGACATGCGGCAAACGCACGTTTTCCAACCGCTTCCACATGCGCCGGGAATTTGATGCCGGCAATCGCCGTTCCCTCAAACATACTGTCGGGTATCGAGGTCATCGACGACGGCACAAAGAGAGTGGCGAAGTTGGAACATCCGGAAAACACCCCGTCGCCTATTTTAGTCACGCCATCGACCGACGGCACGTTGAGCGTGGCGATAGTGGAGTTTTTAAACGCTTCTTTTCCTATGGCAGTCACTGTAGCCGGGAGAGAGACCGTTGTCACGGTGGAGTTGGCAAAAGCATTTTTGTCGACCTCAACCACGGTATATGTCACACCCTCGTCGACAAATGTCGACGGCACGGTAACCTCGCCTGTGTAGACACCGGTTTCCGGAGCGGTAAGTTTTACGGTTTTTGCAGAATAACTTTTCAGTTCATAGCGCAAACCCTCGTTTACAAACACCGTCTTTGCATCCGCAGGGATAGGCAGCGGAGCTGCGACAAACGATTTCCAGTTTTGGCTGGACATTCCTGGTGCGAAATTCCAACCGTCCCAGCTGCCGTTTTCAAGCACACGTCCAGAAGCGCCCCAACTTGAATAGCTGAATTTGTCTTTAGCATTGTCCTTAACCCAATACGACCAATACGAAGAATACCATCCGGCGCCCCACATGTCATCCGTGTCGCGCGCCTTCCAGTTGTCATAGTCATAATCCGAGGAACCGCCCTGTCCGGGCTTGTAGCCGCGCGGATGTTCAAAAAATCCGTCTTCCGACTCGTAGACCTGATTGCCGTTGCCAGTGTCGATAAGGGCAATGTCGCCGTCATCGTCCACGTCCCAGCCGATACCGTTGATGGTGTAGCCGCCATTGGGATCGGTCGGCGAACTAACGTTGGTGTACTGCATCAATGCATACAGGCGCGGATTGTTTTTCACCACCGCCTTAAGCATATCGGCGCCGGTGGCTTGACCTGTCCAACGATAGCCGAACACCAAAGCCGCCGGCTCGTCGGCGTAGTTCCATTGAATCACCAGAGCGGCTTGGTTTTCGCCATCTCCGGTCCAGTTCTTGATCATGTCGAAGGTGAAATTCGCATCACCCGCCATGTCGTCGGGAGTAGCCCACTCCCAATCCGATGCCGCCCGAAGTTTTCCGTCGGCCGACTTAGGTGTGTAAGGCACACCCTGCACCGTCCTCGGCAACTGCGTCTTGGCAGCAATAGTCATCACCACAAAAATCGCGGTCAGACTAAGTAAAATTCTTTTCATAAGAAATTTTATTAATTAATAAAAATAGTTAGTTGGTTATTTCTTTATCACTTTGCGCACCACCTTGCCGCTTTTGACAATGTAGACGCCTTTCTCCAATCTTTCAAAAAACTCTGATGCCGGCACCGAAGGCTCAACGGCAAGCACCCTCATTCCCTCCAGATTGAACACCTCAACCATCGACGAGTCATTGTCGGACTCAACCGAGCCTACTCCATCGGAGGAGAAGTGCACATAATTGAGGTTGTGCCACTGCGCTGAAGCGCCGGTCGACGCATCAGCGCCCTTAGGCAATACGTTCTGCTGACGTCTGCCGCAGCCACCATCACAACCGGACCGTCAAGAGCCTGGAATTTCCACCCGTCCACATCGCCGTCTTTGAGCTTGCGCGATGTCATTCCCAGTCCGGAATAAGAGAAATTGTCGGAATCCACGCCTCCTACCCAATAACTCCAATAGCCGTCATACCATCCGGCATTCCATCTCTGATGGTCGGCGTCCGTGCGGTCAAAAGCCTGCCACCAGTCATAGTCGTAGGCAGGATAGCCATAGACACGCGCATTTATCGGATGGTCAAGAATATGCGTGGTCTTTGAAGCCGCTATCGCATCGTCGCACATATCGGGAGTGTCCCATCCCGGCACACTTGTCTGTCCCATCGACGTGTTTGCGGAAAAATAGTTGAAACTTACGCGGCTATCGGATTTCGCGCCGTCAAAATCAAACTCAAGGAAATCCGAAATTGTATGTCCGTCGGAATATCCGATACCGCACACCGTGCTGCCCATTATTCCCGTAAACTGCGTGAACAGTGTCAAGTCTGACGACTCCTTCGCTATCGCGCGAAACATATCCTCGCCCGACGGTGTCTGCCCGTCGTCCCATCGATATCCCCACACGTATGCCTCCTCCGGACCGTTGTCGGCAAACTGCACCACCATAGCGGCTTTGTTGTTGCCGGAACCCGCCCAATGAACAATCTTGTTCCAATCAATCACAAACGCATTTGCCGACAGCACCATCGCCGACAGCAAAACAAATGTCAATGTCTTATTTTTTCTCATATCTCAAAGTTTTTTCAGTCAAAGGATTAGGCAGTGGCACTCCGGGAAGCGCCACGTGGAGGTCACGCGCCTTGGAAAGCTCTGTCGAGGTTTCGCCAAGCCACCCGCAATATTGGTTTACTCCAGTATAGACTCTTACAAAGTCAATCCCCGGAAGATTCACTGGATTGCCGTTTTTGTCGACAGCCCACCCTATGTCGAAACTGTTCAAGTCCTCATAGTCATTCGGGTGGTTGTCGACATAACCCCACGGATATGCATAGAGGATATAGTAGCGTCCTGTGCCGCTGGAGTCCACCCCGTTGGGCGCAAGAAGCGTGCCCTTGAATGTCAATTCGTTGTCACTCACCCACTGAGGATAATATTCCTGACTGTGGAAAATGTTTTTAGCTATATAGCCCGAGCCACCGAGAGAATCATGCCATGGGATGTAGGTCATATCTGTCAGATAGCCGCTCTCGTCCTCAACAGGCGTATGGCCGTCGCCTTGCCTGCTATAGGTTATCTCATAACCATGAAGCGTTTCAGGCTTATGATACTCGCTTCCGGCAAGTTCATACCACTCATCGTCAGGGATGCCGTTGCAGTTTGCGTCGAAACTGACCATAACGATGCCCGGCTCAGCCGATCCGCCCTTGCCGTCGGGATTGGTCAATTCATAAAATGCATTTCCCCAAATCCGAAAATCGCGCTCGCCCGGCACGTTTATCACCGTGTGGTCGAAACCGAACGTAACATAACCGCCATATCCTCCGAGCGAAATCAGCACATCGTTTGTCCCAGAAATCGACTCCTCGCATTTTTTCAGTATGTCGGCATACGTGTCGCCGGGTTCATATTTCGGCATCTCGTTGACAAACTGTCCCGGAGCCGGACAATATTCATAGACACGGGAAATGTAAGTGCTGTACTCCACCTCCTCGTGAAGCACATTCACCGTAAACTCAAAATGATAAGGCGTGTCAGGGTCGATGATGTCGAACGTAAGATTGTAGACCCCCTCCGCTTCAGCCAAAAAGATATAGCTGTCGGCAGCCGACACCTCCTTCCCGTTGACCGTCCATCGATACTTCTCCCCTGTCAACGCCGAGTGCAACGGCAGTTTCTGCATACGCGCCACATAGTAGACGTCGTCGATGCCGAGATTGACCATCGGGACCTCATCGGAACAAGCCCACAGAATCAGAGGCAACAATAATATGACTATCTTTCTTTTCATTGATACAGGAATGCTATATGGGCAGGGATGTCGCCCGTACGCACACTCCATTTCTTCTTGCCGTCGGCAGAAAAGCAATAGAGAGTGCCCGATGACACATAATTTTTCGCATCGGTGACAAAAATGTCGCCGGAGACCGGATGCACGGCTATACCGTATGGAATGGTGATTTCCTTTTCCGTCCCGTCGGTAATGAAATTCGTCGACACGATTTTCTTTGTCCGCGTGTCGATAATGCCATAGGAAATGGTGTTTGAAGCCGTGTAGTTGTTCCATTCCGTAGCGTAATAGTAAAGCAGGTCGCCGTGGATTGCCATATTCGAGCATGCCACGTCAAGAGTGTCTGTGACCACCATCTTGTTGTAGCCAGGCTTCTTGTCAAGCACATAAAGGCGCGACGGACGCGTTTCGTAATCGCCTCTCGAGGTGACCCACAGTTTGTTATAGCGGTCTTTCTTCAGCCGATGCAGATTGATGCCTACGGGAATCTGCTCCACCTGCTTGAAGTCGATCATCTGAATCACAGAGACCGTATTGTCATAGTTTGGAGCGCGGTAGCCTCCGGAATTGGCTACATACATATAATCGTCGACAACCTCCATTTCCTCCGGCTGATAACCAACGGTCACCTTGCGTGTCACGGCAAGCGTCGCCGTGTCGACCTCGAAGACCGCGCCCTTCGGCGCGCTTGGGTCGATAAGCACCGGTCCGACGTAGGAGCTGACATACGCCTTGCCGCGGTGGAAACGCACATAGCGGCAGTTTGGGATGTCGACCTGTCCGATGCGCACACCGCTGCGTGCATCCATAACTTCCACTTTGTGAGAGCAGTTGACCACCACATAAAGTTTCGACCCATAAATGCCTATGTCGTTGCCCACGTCGCCGAGCTCCTTCACCACTGCCGGATTTTTCTCGGAATAGAAATTGCGCGAATAAAGCCCTGTGTAATAGTCGTAATAATCAAGGCTGCACTTGTTTGAGCCCATATTGCCCTCATTGACAAGATAGAATCCCCGCACAGGGCTGCCCGACGCCTCGTCGCCGATTATCTCATACTCCGTGGGCACAACCAGCTCATCCTCGCGGCAGGCGGCGAAAGCCAGCAGCAGAGGCAATGTCAAAAGAGCAAATATGTATGTCTCACGTCTCATATATTGACAGTCAATGTGATGCGATAGTTACGTTTTGGCATCGGGTAATTCAGAATCACGTCGTAGTCCTGACTCAGCAGGTTGTTGACCTCGAGCAAAGCCCTCAGGGTTATGCGTTGTCTGATTTTGAAATCACGGCTCAGCGACACGTCGCTCGTATACCATGGCTGGGTATAGTTGTATCGGATATTTTCCTGCTGGTTATAGCGCTCTCCGACATAGATGTAACTATAGTTGAGATTCCATTCACGCCATGTCAGATTAACCACCGCCGAGCCGGAATGGTGGGGAATATACGGAATCTGGTCGCGATAGTAATTGTCTGATGGATTGGTCACGTCGATGGCTCGCTGATAGGTGTACTGCGCGCGAACCGTGGCAAAGAAGTCGCGCAACGGATTGAGCGTCACCTGCGCCGAAACGTCGAGACCGCGGATGTCCACCTTGCCGAGATTGAGCATTGTCCAACGGAACTGCTGCCCTTTGGGATAAGCCACAATTTTGTCTTTGACGTAATTGTAGTATGCATCGCCGCTGAACCGCATTTCGCTCACCAGTCCGCCACCGCGCTTGCTGAACAGCAAGCCAAGATTGTACTGCGTCACGCGCTCGGGGTTGAGTTTCGAGTTTCCCATATCGGCATAGTACAGGTCGTTGAACGTAGGCATTCTGTACGACTGTTTGTAGAACGCCCTTGCCGACAAGCCTCTCACCAATGTGTATGACACAAACGCAGCAGGTGTCAGCACATGCTTGTCGGAGGGCGACTGCTGTCCCTTGAGTGAATCGTGGATAAACGTAGCCAAAACGCTCGCCTGCGCCTTTAACCTACCCAGGTCGAACGCTGTTGCAACCGACAGCATATTTGAGAAGCGGTCGGGTTGCGCAAACCCGTAGACATCGGCGTCGAGCGTGTTCCATTGAAAATCGTAAGCTGCCGAGACGTGCCACCACGGAAACAGCACATATTCGTTGGCCGACGAGAAGTAGACTTCTTTCTGCTTATACAGATTGTCGATTTTTATCTGCTTGTCGTCGTTGTTGACATAATGGGTACGGTAGAATGCGTATTTCAGATTGTTGAGCGTGGTGAACTTGCCGAATGTCTGAGTATAATTGACTTGAGCGAACGAGTTGGTGTCCCAGATGCGTTCTCCGCGACGCCATACGTTGTTGACTATCGCCCCCGGCACGCCACGCTCGGAATTGTAGTTGTAGACCTTGAAATGCCACTGTCCGGACTTCACCACGCCATTGAGATTAGCCTCCAGGCGGGTGGCGTTAATGTCGCCGTTCTGGCGCACGGCTGTTGTGTCGTATGCCAGTTCTCCAGCCGGATTGACACGCCGGTAACGGAATTTGTACTTTCCGCTCGAATTTATCCATTCCGCGCTAAGCGACGCGTTGACTTTGTCTGACAATTTCAGCTCCAGCAACGCCGACGGATTGAGCAGGTCGAACGAGCCAGCCCGCAGCGTGGCGCGCAGATGATATGTCTCTCCTCCGTTGAATTCAGGAGTGCGCGTACGTATATAAATAGATCCCGCCGAACCGAAATCCTTGGCAGGCTGAAGAATCTCGCTTTTCTGACCGTTGTATAACGAAATGCCGTCGATATTGTCGAGCGAGAACTGCCCCAGGTCGACTTGTCCGTTTTGTGCATTGCCGAGCTCCACACCGTCATAAACCACACCGGTGTGGTTGGTGCCCATTGATCGGATGTTTACCGTCTTTATGCCACCCACTCCCCCATAGTCCTTCACCTGGACTCCGGAGAAATAGCGCAACGCATCAGCCACACTGTTGCTGTTGAGACGTTTCAGCTCCTCGCCGCTGAGTTTCTGCGCAGGGATGACATCAATCTGCGGCACCGTGGCTGTGACAACAACCTCTTTCAGATTGAGCATCCGTTCCGCGGTTGTGTCCTGTGGTTCTGCCGCCAAAACTCCAAGCGAGGGCAAGCATAAAAACAATAAAGGAAAAATCCTCATTCGTAATGTTACAGTTTACTTAAAACAAAAAAACGCCCGTTTTTGCAAGTCATAAGACTTCTAAACGGGGTCAATCTGTTAAAATCGCAAACATATAACGGCTGGGCAGAGTTACTGCCAGCCATCACATATAAAAGTCCATAATCCCGCAGACAATCTTATGTATATTTTGGTTGGCAGGTCTTCTGACTTATTCCTGATGCCTTTGCCTTCCCGACAACTATTGTCAGTGACTTTCTAAAAGCATCTTTTGCCTGCCGAACATTTGTCCGGCATCGAGAACTTACAGCAGCGGGTACTGTTGAGGACTTTCACCTCATTCCCTTTTAATGCTCCATCACGGCTTGTCGCTACAAGCCGGAGCAACCATTTCCAATGCAAAGGTAATACTTTATTCTTAAATGCGCATTAAATCATGTATGTTTTTCACAACAAGCGAATTTTGACTTTCAATGCCCGGAGTAAATCAGCCCGTAGCCAATCAGGCGGTCGTAGCGTTCGCCCGGCACCCGGTAGTATGCACGGATCATGTATTCGTTGACCGTCTGGTAGTGGTCGCCCTCGATTTTAGCCGTCTGCGCCACATTCATTCCATTTGGCAGCCACAGATATTGATAGTTGTAGGCTCCCTGCTTCAACGACAAGTCGAGTTCATAACATTGTGTATCAGCATTATAATGCATACGGTTTGAGTTGGCGAACCGATGCTGCGTAAATTCCCCGTCGACATACACGTCGCCGTCGGCAAGCCTCGGCATGGCAAGCGAGAAATGGGTTATCATATAGTCCGCCTGAGTGTTTGAGTCGTAGGAGTTGCTTTCACGGATTGTGAACCGTCCGTACTGCGTGCGGTCGAAAGAATAAGATTCAAACGCGCGAGGCTCGTCGGTTTCCAGCACGGCATGGTGGTATGGATGGCTGTACGTGTAGCGTACCACCCCCATCCCGGCATAGTTTGTTGTGACCATCTCAAACCGACGGAACTCGTTTCCTCCTGGAAATATCAGCTGACGGTCGTGATCGAACACAATAGTGTTGCCACTGACACGCAAAGGCTGTGTCACCATCACCTCATTGTCGGTGCGCTGGTTTTGGGAGACAACGACACGCAGGTCGGAGTAAGGGTTGTTGATGCTCCAGTTTGCGGTGTTTATCGTTATGGAAATCTGTTGATGGCTGTCGTTATAGTCCACGTCGGTGCGCGACGACACCGATGCACCGATGCCCACACGCTTCTCCACAACACAGAATCTTTGTTGCAGCAGAACGCAATCGGGATCGTCCTCAAGATACACCTTCAGCAGATAATTGCCCGACAGGAGTATCGGCATATCCTGATTAGGCAGGCTGATGCCGTAATGCACATACTGCTCAAACGTGCCAGAGGAGAACTCACAGTCATCGACATCGGCTTGATTAAAGCCGTCGACATAGTCGCTTTCAACGATTTGCGACGGTTGCCACGCAGCATCGCAGTGAAGCAGCGAATAGCGCATATAGCGACGCTCGGAGTTGATGTCGTCAAACTCCACACGCACACGGTCGTCGCCTCCGAGTTCGATTACTGGCGGTGCGTAATAGTCGGTTTCCAGACAAGCGCGCAACGACCGTATCGACTGGTCGAAAATGCGTGTCGACGTGTCGGCGGCATAAGTCAGTGTTGCCGACAACATAAGCAATGACGTGAGAAGCAGTCTCATAATTACCAGTTTATCGGTGTTTCACCGTGTTGTGACAAGTAGGCGTTGGCTTGAGAAAAATGATGGTTTCCGAAGAAGCCTCGATGGGCTGACAGAGGCGACGGATGCGGCGACGTGAGCACAAGATGCCGCGAGCGGTCGATAAACGCGCCTTTCTTGATGGCATAAGCGCCCCAAAGCAGAAACACCAGATGCTCGCGTGTGGCAGCGAGATGCGCAATCACGGCGTCGGTAAACGTTTCCCAACCATGACCTTGATGTGAAGCCGCCTCGTGGGCACGCACTGTTAGCGTGGCGTTGAGCAGCAACACTCCCTGCCTTGCCCACCGCTCAAGATTGCCCGATGAGGGAATTTCCGTGCCGATGTCGGCTTTTATCTCTTTGAAAATGTTGAGCAGCGACGGCGGAAAAGGGATTCCGTCGTTGACAGAGAAACAGAGTCCATTGGCTTGATGCTCGCCGTGGTACGGGTCCTGACCGAGAATCACCACCTTCACTCGGTCGAACGG
>ERZ1026878.2042-NODE-2042-length-10576-cov-10.315274_pt1 | contig 10576 bp, 9 predicted proteins | sample MGYA00380169_ERZ1026878 | MGnify/ENA primary metagenome ERZ1026878 (study PRJEB33269, sample SAMEA4719805) | human gut metagenome | biome: human-associated habitat; feature: organic feature; material: feces | place: Cameroon | collected 2013-10 ...
GGGCTTACTCGGGACTTGCACCCGTTAGACAATGCTCGTGCCGAGCATACAACAACAAAAGGCAGAAATACGCAATGTATTTCTGCCTTTGTTTTTCTTGTTGTCTGACGGGTGATTACTCAGCTGAAGGAGCAACAACGCGACGCTCAGCGATACGTGCCTTCTTACCAGTAAGGTTGCGGAGGTAGTAGAGCTTAGCGCGACGTACCTTACCGCGCTTGTTCACCTCGATGCTGTCGATGTTCGGCGACTCGATAGGGAAGATACGCTCTACACCTACTGTGCCTGACATCTTACGAACGGTGAAACGCTTCTTGTCTCCGTGACCAGAGATCTTGATAACTACACCACGGTAGAGCTGAATACGCTCCTTTGTACCCTCGATAATTTTGTAAGCGACTGTGATTGTGTCACCTGAACGGAACTCAGGGAACTTCTTGCCGGTTGCAAATGCTTCTTCAGCAACTTTAATTAAATCCATTTCTTTTGATAATTAAATTTGTTTATCGTTCTCGCGCAACATAATCGGGCTACTCATCTTCCCGTCATCGGTTACGCCGAAAAGCGGTTGCAAAGTTACGACTTTTTATCCGTTCGGCAAAATTTTATCAGAAATAATGAGTACCTTTGCACTAAGTTTATATAAAGTTTAACATAACACTATTAAAATCAAAACTCACATATAATGAACCGATTACACACCATAAGCCTTTCGGCTGCCGCCCTTGCGCTTGCCCTCGCTTCGTGCTCTAAGGAGCAGTACCAGGTGGCATCAGTGGAGCGCACACGCATACTCATCGACTCGCGCTACGACAACAGCACCGACCCAGAGGTGCAGAAAGCCAACGCTGCCCTGCTCGTACACAAGAAGCAGGTGGACGCGGAGATGAACCCCGTGCAGGGCTACGCTGCCACCGACCTGTGGGTGAAACGCCCGGAGAGTCCGCTGTCGAACCTGCTTGCCGACATACTCGTATGGAGCAGCGCGAAGTTCGACGAGCAGCCCGACTTCGCCATATACAACGTAGGCGGAATACGTGCCGCGCTGAGTAAGGGTGCCGTGACACGCGGCAACATCCTCGACGTGGCTCCGTTCGAGAACAAGATATGCTTCCTCACGCTCAGCGGCAACGACGTACTGGAGCTGTTCGCGCAGATAGCCATGCGCCACGGCGAGGGATTGAGCCACTCGCTGCGCCTCACCGCCACGGCTGACGGCAAGCTCGTCTCTGCCACTGTCAACGGCAAGCCCGTCGACCCCAACGCTAAGTATCGCGTGGCTACACTCGACTACCTGGCGCAGGGCAACGACCACATGGAGGCATTCCGCAAGAAGACCGACGTGGTGTCGCCCACGGGCGAAGAGAACAACGTGCGCTTCCTCATCGAGCAGTACTTCAAGGCTGCCAACGATAAAGGCGAAGCGGTGAGCCGCAACGTGGAGGGACGCATGACAATCGTTGAAAAGTAAAAAAGTAAAAGAGTAAAAAAGTAAAAAGAATAGGAGGTATGGGCATCTTGCCCATACCACGCAGCCTAAAAGCTTTTAAAAGTAAAAGAGTAAAAAAGTAAAAGAGTAAAAAGCCAATGAAACGCTACATATTCATCATAACTCTTGCGCTTGCCACCACGCTCAGCGCGGCAGCGCAGAAGACCATAGAGATACTGCACACCAACGACACGCACAGCTGCATCATGCCGCTCAACCCCAACCTCGCCGACACGCTCGTAGCCGGCAGAGGCGGCTTCATACGCCGCATGGAGATGATACGCCAGGAGCGTCAGGCCAACCCCGACGTGCTGCTATTCGACTCGGGCGACTTCTCGCAAGGCTCGCCCTACTACACCCTCTTCAAAGGCTCGGTGGAAACGGAGCTGATGTCGGCGATGAAGTACGACGCTGTGGCGATAGGCAACCACGAGTTCGACTTCGGACTGGAGAACATGGCACGCATCTTCCGCGAAGCTAAGTTCCCCGTCGTCTGCGCCAACTACGACTTCCGTGGCACCGTCGTCGACGGACTCACAAAGCCCTACATCATACTGAAGCGCAACGGCTTGCGTATCGGCGTGTTCGGCGTGTCGCCGAAGCTCGACGGACTGGTCGATGCGACGAAGTGCGTAGGCGTGAAGTACCTCGACCCCGTAGCCACAGCCGACAAGGTGGCACGCGAGCTGCGCCACGACAAGAAGTGCGACGTGGTGATATGTCTCTCACACCTCGGCTGGGACATGCAGGACGACGTGGACGATGCCGACATGCTCGCACAAAACCACGACATCGACCTCGTGCTCGGCGGACACTCCCACTCCTACTTCACCGAGCTGAAGTACGCGCCCAACGCCGACGGCAAGCCAATCCCCGACGACCAGAACGGCAAGCACGCCGTGTTCGTGGGCAAAATAAAACTCAGCGTAGAGAGAAAATAAATGTTAAATGTAATACCTATTTGTAGGTATATCGAAGAAAAATACTACCTTTGCAACTACTACAAAAGTAGGTATCAACTGAAATAATAAACATTTAACAATAACAATTTAAACATTAAAGATTATGGCTTACGTAATTGGTGACGACTGCATCGCATGCGGTACATGTATTGGCGAGTGCCCGGTAGAGGCTATCTCAGAAGGCGAAAAGTATTCAATCAACCCTGACCTCTGCACAGAGTGTGGCACATGCGCAAGCGTTTGCCCGCAGGAGGCTATCAGCCTTGGCGAGTAAGGATTTGATTTCCGATAAATCAAGAAATAATGGTCGGTTGGCGCAATGCTAACCGACCATTTTCATTTTAGCACTTCTGTTTCACCGAACAGCAACGGTTGATAATAAAACATTACAATGCAATCTTTATTATCACACGCACTTGTTTATATGTCAATTAATTAGTAACTTTGCGTTGTAATACATCAATAACAGAATATATTCAAGCGGAACAAAACAAATTCAAGCAAAAAGAATAAACAACTAATTATAAACAACTAAAAAACCAAGCATTATGATTAAACATCTACGCTTTTTCATGCTTAACCTGCTCGTGCTCGTTAGCGCAGCGGTTATGGCGCAGACGACCATCGACTTTACAAAGCTAACATGGTCAAATCCTTTAGTACAGTCTCCCTACACATTCTCTGCAGATAAGAATAGTGGAAGCACTACACCTACACAAAACCCAAACTCTAAAGACATCCGTCTTTATGCCAACAACTCACTCACCATCTCTACAAGCAGTGGGAAAATATGCAAAATCGTTTTTCATATTTCTACTAATGGATTGAAGCAGTGGGCAGATTTTACACCTAACAACGGTTCAGTAACTGTATCAAAAGAAAAGCAAACCGCAACATGGGAGAATGCAGAAGGAGCCACTTCTGTTACTTTTACTGTTGGAGCCAAATGTAAATATGGTACAGCAGCAACAACTAAAGCTGGTCAATTCTTCTTTAACAGCGTTGACATAACAGAACTTGGCGGTACTTCCTCAACAAGCACATCGCTCACCTTCGGCGCAGACGTAGACGGCAAGACATTCATCGTACGCCAGGGCGACAGCTTCGCAGACAAGACAGCTACAGTTACCCCAGCTGACGCTAAAGGCTCTATCAGCTACGCAAGCGACAACGAAGAGGCTATCAGCGTGAACCCCACAACTGGTGCAGTATCATTCCTCGCTTTCGGAAAGGCTACCATCACAGCCACATTTACACCAGAGGAAGGCTATATCGGTTCGTCGGCTTCTTACACCATCGCATACCGCCAGGCTGCCGACCCAACAAAGGTGGTTTTCGACACCAACGAGGGCGCTTTCGACTGCTTCGGCAATGAGAACAGATACAAGGAGGGCGAGTTCGACTTCGTAGACATGAACGGCGACAGCTACACCTTCACCGTTCACAACGCTATGCTCAACAACTTCGGTGGCGGATTGCAGCTGAAGAGGGTTTATGACTCTGACGCTACACAGCAGGGCTACGTAGTTTCACCGACATTCAGCAAGTTCCCATACGGCTACCGCGTAACAGTGAAGTACAAAGACAGCAACGCTCCTAAACTCGAATGTGTGAACTATTCCGACAAGGTTGCTGTAACGGACGATGCAAACGGCACAATCACCATGGACGTACCGTTCGCTGACGGCACATTCAAGCTCTTAGGTGGCAGCAAGGTGGCTTACGTGCAGAGCATCGAGCTGACTCCGCTCGCAAAGAAGGAGGCTACTACGATGTCGTTCCCGAAGGAGGAGTACAACCTCACCGACATCAACGCCATCCGCAACTTCAGTTCGCCGAAGGCTACCGTGAAGGGCGAGAACGGCGAGGCTATCGAGGGTCTCAAAATCGTCTACACCTCAGACAACGAGGTCCTCGCAGATGTTGACGAGAACGGCGTGGTATGGCTCAGCGACAAAATCGCAGGCACAGCCACCATCACAGCCTACTTCTACGGCAACGAGAAGTATGCGGCTTGCCAGGCTTCTTACAAGATAAACGTAACGAAGAAGGAACCGCAGCCCGTAACGATGACATTCCCGCAGGACGTTTACACCTGCTACACCGACGAGGCTCCGCTCTTCGACGGCTTCAAGCCGACTATTAAGAACGCAGCTGGCAACGAACTCAACCTCCCCGTTAAATACTCAAGCAGCAACGTAGACTTCTGCATGGTGACCGGTAGCGGCACGGTGCTGCTCTCGCAGAACCCGGGCGAAGTGACCATCACAGCCAAGTTCGCCGGCAACGACGACTATCAGCCGGCTCAGGCTTCGTACGTCATTAAGGTGATTAAGAAGGAGAAGAAGGACGCAGGCATCTCGTTCGAAGACACAATGATAATGATAGACCTTGCAAACCCGAACACAACTGTTAAGGACCTCGGCTTCCTGAATCCGAACAACCTCGCAGTGACATACTCTTCCAACAAGACTGACGTTGCAGAGGTTGACACAGAGGGCAACGTGACACTGAAGAAGGCTGGTCGCGTGAACATCGACGTTACATTCGCAGGCAACGACGAGTACAAGGCAGCTTCTGCTTCTTGCACACTCATCGTCAACGACTACCGCACCACACCAGAACTCTCGTTCGACCAGGAGGAGTACACAGCCAACATGCGTGAGGGTAACACCTTCAGCGGTGCTACACTCTACAACGAATTAGAGGTGGCTCCGCTCTCATACACCAGCTCTAACGAAGAAGTGGCAGAGGTGGCAGCCAATGGCGTTGTAATACTTCGCAGCACTGGCGAGACAACAATCACCGTATGGTTCGCTGGCGACAAGAACTTCAAGGCAGCTTCGGCTTCTTACAAGCTCAAGGTTGTCGACGAGGTGGTTAACGGCATCCAGAACATCACCATCGACAACATGCCTGAGGACGCAAAGGTTTACAACCTCAATGGTCAGCGCGTGAACACAAAGGCTCTCAAGAGCGGTGTCTACTTAGTGAACGGCAAGAAGGTAGTGCTGAAGTAAGTGCTGCTTTAGCTGTGCTAAAGTGCTACTTTAAGACAGTTAAAGCGCTGCTTTATACATACTAAAGCGCAGCTTTATACATAAACTTACGGAAACCACAGCACCTTGTTTGGTGCTGTGGTTTCTTTCGTTTTGCCACCGATCGCGTTCGTCGTCCAATCGGATTCCGTTCGCCGCCCAATCGGATTCCGTTCGCCGCCCAATCAGATTCCGTACGCCGCCCGATCAGATTGCGTACGGTGAACGATGACTTGCATAGGCTTTCTACACCGTAAACTATGTACATAATACCCAACTACTTATAGCTTAAACGCGCACATACTATTGACATACATCAAAAAAGCTTCTGTTACGATATTAAAAGCATAAGAAAGAGGCACTAAAATTTGGCGATGTGCCTCAAAATCAATACCTTTGCAATGTTTTTCATGGTATTAGATTTAAGGTTAACAAAGGTTGGGACTCGGCGGAGCCCCTTTTTTTGTGCCCATAGGTTAAGTACGCAGCACTTTTTGATGACTTTATTTAGTGACTTTATTATTGCTATCCAGTAAACAAAAAAATAAACACGCTTATTTTGTATTGTCTTCAATTTGCACTAACTTTGTAATTTGAAAAAGAAAAGCAAAAAACCGAAGATATGAAGATTCTAACAGGAGCTCAAATCAGAGAGCTCGACAAATATACAATCGAACACGAACCCATAGCATCCATCGACCTCATGGAGCGCTCGGCAAGAGCCATCTGCAACGCCATCTGCGAGCAGTGGACACAGTCGACACCAATCGTAGTGTTCGCCGGTCCGGGCAACAACGGCGGCGACGCACTCGCCATGTCGCGTATGCTCGCAGAGAAAGGGTACGTGGTGGATGTGTTCCTCTTCAACATACACAACCACCTATCGGAGGAATGCGCCAAAAATCGCGACCGCATCATCGGCGAAGGCTTAGTGCGTAAGTTCACAGAGATAACTGCCAACTTCGAACCGCCACAACTCACCGAGAAGACGCTCGTCGTAGACGGACTCTTCGGGTCGGGACTGAAGGAACCGCTGACGGGTGGATTCGCCTCACTCGTGAAGTACATCAACCAGTCGCCCTCGCAGGTGGTGAGCATCGACATACCATCGGGACTGATGACGGAGAGCAACCGCCCGCAGGAGGAACCTGCCGTGGTGAAGGCAAACGTGACACTGACGCTGCACATCAAGAAGCTCGCCATGTTCTTCGCCGACTGCCAGCAGTACTTAGGCGAGGTGCGCACGCTCGACATACGCCTCTCGAAATACTTCATCGACACATTCCCCTCGCTATACGACACCACTGAGACCTCGTACATCAAAAGTCTGATGCTGAAACGCGATGACTTCGCACACAAAGGCTCCATGGGCAACGCGCTGCTCATAGCCGGCAGTCGCGGCATGGCGGGCGCAGCAATACTCGCCTCGAAGGCGTGTATGCGTAGTGGCGCAGGAAAGGTGACTGCACTCACACCGCAGTGCAACCTTAACATCATGCAGATGGCTGTGCCGGAGGCGATATGCCTCGTCGACCGCGAGAACTACTACTCGGAGGCTATCGACACCGACTGCTATCAAGCCGTGGGCATCGGTCCGGGACTGGGCAAGGAGGAGAGCACAGCGCTCGCACTCATGTCGCAGCTGCAACAGACCAACTGCCCCGTAGTGCTCGATGCCGACGCACTGAACATGCTCGGCGCACACGGCTCGTGGGTGCAACAGCTGCCTAACAACATGATTATGACACCACACCCGCGCGAGTTCGACCGACTCGCTGGCAGACGCATCACCTCCGACTACGACCGCCTCACATTCGCACGCGACATGGCACGCGACCTCTGCGCGTATATCATACTGAAGGGTCACTACTCGGCACTCTGCCTGCCCGACGGAGGCGTGGTGTTCAACACCACCGGCAACTCCGGAATGGCAACAGCCGGCAGCGGCGACGTGCTCACCGGCATCATCACCGCACTGCTCGCACGTGGCTACTCGCGCAAGAACGCCTGCCTCATGGGCATGTATCTGCACGGAATGGCAGGCGACATCGCCGCCAAGCGCGTAGGCAAAGAGAGTCTGATAGCAAGCGACATCATCGACAGTCTGCCCGAAGCATTCAAGAACTTAGAGAAATAGAATATGAAACACATCCTTTCAACACTAATCCTCGCCGCACTCACCACCCTACCAGCGTTCGCAGGCGGCAAGAAGGAGGCTGACGGACTCGTCTACTACCTCCCGAAAACGGCAGTGCGTGTGCACGTGCTCGTAGAGAAAAGCGTCACCACACCCGGACAGCTCAACGAGTACTCGGACCTTTACTTCAAGACCGCAGCACCGCAGGTGACAACAACCGACTACCGCATCGTTGGCGTAACGTTCAGCACAACAGCTATGCGCGACGAGAGTCAGCGCCACGTCATCGGCATCGACAAGAAGCACACTGTGCTGTCGGTAGACTGCGACGCAAACGGTGTACTGCGCGCCATCAACACAAAGGCACCGGCAGCAAAGGAGGAGGAACCATTCCGCCCCGCACCAAAGGCGAAGCCGCTCAATCCGCGCGACTATATGAGCCAGGACATCCTCGCCGCAGCCAACCAGCCAAAGATGGCACAACTCGTGGCACAGGAGATATACGACGTGCGCGACTCGCGCAACTTGCTCTCGCGTGGCGAAGCCGACTTCATGCCGAAGGATGGCGAGCAGCTCCGACTGATGTACGAGCAGCTGAACCGTCAGGAACGCGCACTCATGCAGCTCTTCCAGGGCACCACAACGGTAGACACAACAGAGTATGTCGTAACGCTCGTACCCGAGAAGAAGGCACAGCACGTCATGGCGTTCCGCTTCTCGAAGAAGTTCGGACTCTCTACCACCGACGACCTCTCTGGCGAGCCCTACTACGTGGACATCGCAGAGGAGAACGTGACGGCAGAACCGCCCGTCGTGCACGAAATGGCTAAGAAACTGAAAGACGAACTGCAACTCGCAGTGTGTCTGCCCGGAAAGATACGTCTCACACTCTCGAACAACGACAAAAAGATAGCTCGCTACGAGATGTGGGCAGCACAGTTCGGAAAGATAGAAATGCTCAACGGAGCTCTCTTCGGCAAGAAACTAACATCGAAGATACTGCTCGACAGCGCAACGGGAGCAGTCACAGAGCTGACAACCGAACCGCTCGAATAGCACCGACAGTAGACCGACACGGTTATTAAACCATATAAATAAAAAGCAGCGAAGACACAAAAGTCTTCGCTGCTTTTATTTGTTCAAATCATTATTTCTTATTTCTGTTGGCACGCTGCTCGCGATACTTCGCCTTCTGACGTGCCGAACCACTACCATGGGCACCTGTGATGTATTTCTTCTTCTTTGCCTTGGTCTTTACTTTGCCGTCATCTTCTTTTCTGCCCGACGCTCCACCACGGCCCCATGAAATGCCATTAGCAATGATTGCATCAATATCGTCACCTTTGCTCATATCTGTCTTTATTAGTTATTCAAATCTTTTATATGGTGAAAACCTCAAGATATATCAACATCTCAACCTCTCACCACTTCAACCCATCAGATTAATGATGGAAGAGGCGCACACCAGTGAACGCCATTGTGATGCCATACTTGTCGCAGGTATCAATAACATTGTCGTCGCGAACCGATCCGCCTGCCTGTGCGATGTACTCTACACCGCTCTTATGCGCACGCTCGATGTTGTCGCCGAACGGGAAGAACGCATCTGAGCCGAGTGCCACGCCGCGGTTCTCTGCTATCCATGCCTTCTTCTCCTCCATGGTGAGCACCTCGGGTTTCTCCTTGAAGAAGAGCTGCCATGTGCCGTCACGCAGCACGTCGTCGTGGTCCTCAGAGATGTACACGTCGATGGTGTTGTCGCGGTCGGCGCGACGGATGCCGTCAACGAACGGGAGGTTCATCACCTTCGGGTGCTGACGCAACCACCAGATGTCTGCCTTGTTGCCAGCGAGGCGTGTGCAGTGGATGCGGCTCTGCTGACCGGCACCGATGCCGATAGCCTGACCGTCCTTCACGTAGCATACAGAGTTCGACTGCGTGTACTTCAGTGTGATGAGCGAGATGATGAGGTCGCGGATAGCATCCTCGGTGAAATTCTTCGACTTTGTAGGTATGTTCTCGAACAGTGCCGGGTCGTCGAGGCGCACCTCGTTGCGTCCCTGTTCGAACGTCACGCCGAACACCTGCTTGCGCTCAATTGGAGCCGGCACGTAGTTCGGGTCAATCTTTATTACGTTATATGTGCCCTTGCGCTTAGCACGGAGGATTTCGAGAGCCTCGTCGGTGAAGTCGGGAGCAATCACACCGTCGCTCACCTCACGCTTGATGAGTGTAGCCGTAGCAGCATCGCAAGTGTCGCTGAGCGCCACGAAGTCGCCGTAAGAGCTCATACGGTCGGCACCACGAGCACGGGCATACGCACATGCAATCGGAGAGAGCTCCATTTTCACGTCGTCAACGAAGTACACCTTCTTCAGAGTGTCGCTCAAAGGTAGACCAACAGCGGCTCCTGCAGGCGATACGTGCTTGAACGATGCTGCAGAGGGCAGACCGGTTGCAGCCTTCAGCTCCTTAACGAGCTGCCAAGAGTTGAACGCGTCGAGGAAGTTGATGTAGCCTGGACGACCGTTAAGTACTTCGATGGGGAGTTCGCCTTCTTCCATGTAAATGCGTGAAGGCTTCTGGTTCGGATTGCATCCGTACTTGAGTGCTAATTCTTTCATATAGTAATTATAAGAATGAGAAATCTTTCCAACTGCAAAATTACTACTTTTCGACTAAATTCTGCGCTTTTAACCACATTATTTTAAAAGCGAAGGGAAATCAAAGGGGCGCAAGTATCCCAGGGGGTGCAGTTGTCCCAGGGGGTGCAGTTGTTTCAACTGCACCGATATTTCTAAAACGCATACTTCTTTGTTGGTGCAGTTGAGACAACTGCACCCCCTGAGATAACAATACCCCTTAACAAAAAAAAATCCCCGCAGTCCCGAAGGACCACGAGGAAACACCCCTGTGGGCGTTGACGGATTCGAACCGCCGACCCTCTGCT
>ERZ1026878.2048-NODE-2048-length-10555-cov-8.670190_pt1 | contig 10555 bp, 4 predicted proteins | sample MGYA00380169_ERZ1026878 | MGnify/ENA primary metagenome ERZ1026878 (study PRJEB33269, sample SAMEA4719805) | human gut metagenome | biome: human-associated habitat; feature: organic feature; material: feces | place: Cameroon | collected 2013-10 ...
GTGGTGTTGATGATGTAGGTATATTCGCCATTCTTGATGCGATCCTGAATGTGCGGACGACCTTCATGCACCTTGTTCACCAGACGCGGGTTAATACCGGCTTCACCCAGCACAATCGCCGTACCGTGAGTGGCATCCAGCTCGAAGCCCTGCTTAAGCAGCTTGGCAGCCAGGTCAACCACGCGCTCTTTATCGCCTTCGCGAACGGAGAGCAGCGCACGGCCAGATTTCTTCATGGTGGAGTTACTGCCCAGCTGCGCCTTCGCGAATGCTTCAGCAAAGGTGCGGCCCACGCCCATCACTTCCCCGGTAGAGCGCATCTCTGGCCCTAACAGCGGGTCAACGCCCGGGAATTTGTTGAATGGCAGCACCACTTCTTTCACCGAGTAGTACGGCGGAATGATCTCTTTGGTTACGCCCTGCTGAGCCAGCGTCTGGCCCGCCATCACGCGTGCCGCCACTTTCGCCAGCGGAATACCCGTGGCTTTGGAGACGAACGGGACGGTACGCGCCGCACGCGGGTTCACTTCAATCAGGTAGACTTCGTTGTCTTTCACCGCAAACTGAACGTTCATCAGACCACGAACCTGCAACTCGAAGGCCAGCTTCTGCACCTGCTGGCGCATCACGTCCTGAATTTCCTGACTCAGCGTGTACGCTGGCAGAGAACAGGCAGAGTCGCCGGAGTGTACGCCCGCCTGCTCGATGTGCTCCATGATGCCGCCAATCAGCACCATTTCGCCGTCGCAGATAGCGTCAACGTCCACTTCTACCGCATCGTCGAGGAAACGGTCGAGCAGAACTGGCGCATCGTTAGAAACGCTCACCGCCGTCTGGAAGTAGCGACGCAGGTCTGCTTCGTCATAGACGATTTCCATCGCGCGGCCGCCCAGTACGTAGGAAGGACGAACCACCAGCGGATAGCCAATCTCTTTCGCCTTCTCAACAGCCTGTTCAATGGCCGTTACGGTGGCGTTCGCCGGCTGCTTCAGCTTCAGACGATCAACCGCCTGCTGGAAACGCTCGCGGTCTTCCGCACGGTCAATCGCGTCCGGGCTGGTACCGATAACCGGTACGCCAGCGGCTTCCAGGGCACGCGCCAGCTTCAGCGGGGTCTGGCCACCGTACTGCACGATAACGCCTTTTGGCTTCTCGATACGCACGATTTCCAGCACGTCTTCCAGGGTAACGGGCTCGAAGTAGAGGCGATCAGAAGTGTCATAGTCGGTTGAGACCGTTTCCGGGTTACAGTTGACCATGATGGTCTCATAACCGTCTTCGCGCAGCGCCAGCGAAGCGTGCACGCAGCAGTAGTCAAACTCGATGCCCTGGCCGATACGGTTTGGACCACCGCCCAGCACCATAATCTTGTCGCGGTCAACGGACGGGTTCGCTTCGCACTCGTCTTCATAGGTGGAGTACATGTACGCGGTGTCGGTCGAGAATTCCGCCGCACAGGTATCCACACGCTTGTAGACCGGGTGCAGGTCATACTGGTCACGGAGCTTGCGGATTTCCGCTTCACGTACGCCCGCCAGTTTTGCCAGACGCGCATCGGCGAAGCCTTTACGCTTCAGCATGCGCAGGAAGTCCGCATCCAGACCGTTGATACCCAGCTCTGCTACTTTCTCTTCGAGACGTACCAGCTCTTCAATCTGCACCAGGAACCAGCGGTCAATGTTGGTCAGGTTGAATACGCCGTCGACGGAGAGGCCTGCACGGAAGGCATCGGCGATGTACCAGATACGCTCCGCGCCCGCGTCTTTCAGCTCGCGGCGGATTTTGGTCAGTGCTTCCGGGTCGTCCAGGCTCACTTTCGGATCGAATCCGGTCGCACCCACTTCCAGGCCGCGCAGCGCTTTCTGCAGGGACTCCTGCTGCGTGCGGCCAATCGCCATCACTTCACCGACAGATTTCATCTGGGTGGTCAGACGGTCGTTCGCGCCGGCGAATTTCTCGAAGTTGAAGCGAGGAATTTTGGTCACAACGTAGTCGATGGACGGTTCGAAGGACGCAGGCGTACGGCCACCGGTGATGTCGTTCATCAGCTCATCAAGGGTATACCCCACCGCCAGCTTCGCTGCTACTTTGGCAATCGGGAAGCCGGTTGCTTTGGAGGCCAGCGCGGAAGAACGGGACACCCGCGGGTTCATTTCGATAACGATCAGACGGCCGGTTTTCGGGTTCACAGAGAACTGCACGTTTGAGCCGCCGGTTTCCACGCCGATTTCACGCAGTACCGCCATCGAGGCGTTACGCATGATCTGATACTCTTTATCGGTCAGCGTCTGGGCTGGCGCAACGGTGATGGAGTCACCGGTGTGGATCCCCATCGCATCGAAGTTTTCGATGGAGCAGACGATGATGCAGTTGTCGTTTTTATCACGCACCACTTCCATCTCGTACTCTTTCCAGCCAATCAGCGATTCATCAATCAGCAGCTCTTTGGTTGGAGAGAGATCCAGACCGCGTTCGCAAATCTCTTCGAACTCTTCGCGGTTGTAGGCGATACCGCCGCCGGTGCCACCCATGGTGAAGGATGGACGGATGATGCACGGATAACCCACTTCAGCCGCGACGGCCAGCGCCTCTTCCATATTGTGAGCAATACCGGAACGCGCGGTGTCGAGGCCGATTTTCTTCATCGCCACGTCGAAACGGCGACGATCTTCAGCTTTATCAATCGCGTCGGCGGTCGCGCCAATCATGGTTACACCGAACTCGGCCAGCACGCCCTGACGCTCCAGCTCCAGCGCACAGTTCAGCGCCGTCTGGCCACCCATGGTTGGCAGCACCGCATCCGGGCGCTCTTTTTCAATAATTTTACGTACCACTTCCCAGTGAATCGGCTCGATGTAGGTTGCATCCGCCATTTCCGGGTCGGTCATGATGGTAGCCGGGTTCGAGTTCACCAGGATAACGCGGTAACCCTCTTCACGCAGGGCTTTACATGCCTGCGCACCGGAGTAGTCGAATTCGCAGGCCTGGCCGATGACGATCGGGCCAGCGCCAAGGATCAGGATGCTTTTTATGTCTGTACGTTTTGGCATTGTCTTCTCGGCTCCTGATTATTTAGCGGTCTTACGGTATTGCTCGATAAGTTCGATGAAGTGATCGAACAGCGGCGCGGCATCGTGTGGGCCCGGACTAGCTTCCGGGTGGCCCTGGAAGCTGAACGCTGGCTTATCGGTGCGATGGATACCCTGCAGGGTGCCATCGAACAGTGACTTATGAGTCACGCGCAGGTTAGCTGGCATCGACGCTTCATCGACGGCGAAACCGTGGTTCTGCGCGGTAATCATCACCGTGTTGTTATCAATGTCTTTCACCGGATGGTTACCACCGTGGTGGCCGAACTTCATCTTGATGGTGTTCGCACCGCTCGCCAGCGCCAGCAGCTGATGGCCGAGGCAGATACCGAATACCGGGATGTCTGTTTCCAGGAAGGACTTAATGGCATTGATGGCGTAGTCACAAGGTGCCGGGTCGCCAGGGCCGTTAGAGAGGAAGATGCCGTCCGGATTCATTTTCAGCACCTCTTCAGCGGACGTTTTCGCCGGCACCACCGTCAGGCGGCAGCCGCGGTCAACCAGCATGCGCAGGATGTTGCGCTTGGCGCCGAAATCGTAAGCCACCACGTGGAACGGCAGCTCGCTCTCTTTTTTCGCTTCCGGCAGGTCGCCTTCAAGCGTCCAGCTCCCCTGCGTCCAGCTGTAGGCTTCAGCTGTGGTCACTTCTTTTGCCAGGTCCATGCCGTTCAGGCCCGGGAAGGCTTTCGCTTTTTCCAGCGCCAGAGCCGCATCCAGGTTATCCCCTGCGATGATGCAGCCGTTTTGTGCACCCTTCTCGCGCAGCAGACGCGTTAACTTACGGGTATCAATATCGGCAATCGCCACGATGTTATGGCGCTTTAGGTAAGAAGAGAGGTCTTCAGTGTTGCGGAAGTTGCTGGCAATCAGCGGCAGGTCACGAATGACCAGACCTTGCGCATGTACCTGAGAGGACTCTTCGTCAGCCGCATTGGTGCCGACATTGCCGATATGAGGATAAGTAAGAGTAACGATTTGGCGAGAATAGGAAGGATCAGTGAGGATTTCTTGATAACCGGTCATTGAAGTATTGAAAACGACTTCCCCAACCGCCGAACCCGTTGCCCCTATGGCCCGACCGATAAACTGGGTTCCGTCTTCCAGAACCAATAGCGCTGACTTAATCAAAACACCCTCCAGAGAATATTCACTCACTTTATTTGCATATTAATTCATAACCATGTCATGGATCAATGCAAATGTGTTGCCAGCGGATTTTTGGCAAACGGCGGCATTCTGGAGATTTGGTCGGTAAAAGTCAACTTAAAACGGATATTTTGTTTACTCTTTTGCAGGCCTGAAAGGCGTAATGCAACTTAAGCGACAAAAAGATCAGGTAAATCACTGCAGAAAACGCTTGCGCGGCTGGTTTAATAAAAAATCACGAGATGGAACATGATAAAGTGGACCAAATGGTCAAAATTTACATTTTAGCAACGAAAAATCAGAACAATAGACAGATTTTTATAGCCTTAAGGGAGAAAATAAAATGTAACAGCAAAAATAAAAGGGCAATAAAATATTGCCCTATGCAATCAATGAATTAAGACTGCAATAACCACATCACGATGGGTAATAATGTTTACAGATTATTGAGATCCAGGACATCTTTCATATCAAAAAGTCCCTTTTCTTTGTTTTTTAGCCACAAAGCGGAGCGTACGGCACCATTGGCAAACGTCATTCGGCTGGAAGCTTTATGCGTAATTTCTACACGTTCGCCAATATCGGCGAACATCGCGGTGTGTTCGCCGACGATGTCACCCGCACGGACCGTGGCGAAGCCAATAGTGCCAGGCACGCGTTCACCGGTGTGGCCTTCGCGGGTATAGACCGCGCAGTCTTTTAAATCTTTATCAAGTGCATGGGCGATCGCTTCACCCATCGCCAGCGCCGTGCCTGATGGCGCATCCACTTTATAGCGGTGGTGAGCTTCAACGATCTCAATGTCGGTGTAGTCACCCATGACTTTCGCAGCCTTCTCCAGCAGCTTAAGCATGACGTTAACGCCCACGCTAAAGTTTGCGGCAAAGACAATCGCAATCTCTTCTGATGCATCCTGGATAGCCCGCTTACCCGCATCGTCAAAACCAGTGGTGCCGATCACCATCCCCTTGCCGTGCTGACGGCAAAACGCCAGATGCGTGAGCGTCCCTTCCGGGCGGGTAAAATCGATAAAGACATCGAAGTCATCTTTTACCGCATCCAGACTGCTTTGTACGGTGACGCCCGTCCTGCCCGCGCCCGCCAGCTCGCCAGCGTCGGTCCCCAGAAGCGATGAACCGTCACGCTCCAGCGCTGCGCCAAGGGCGACGCCCTCCATCTGAAGTGCCGCCTGAATCAGCTGACGACCCATACGTCCACCCGCGCCCGCAATGGCGACACGGATCTGTGCATCATGCATAGTTATTCTCTTACGTTAAAATGATGTAAACCGTTTTCAGATTAACCAGCCTTTCTGAGCACTGCCAACTGAAAACACCAATAATTAGAATTTAACGTGAAACCGACTTAAATATCAGTAAAAGACATGATTTTGTCGTCACGATAAAGTAACGGGTAAAAAAAAGGCCAGCACAGGAGGTGCTGGCCTTTCATCAGAAAAGGGATTATTCGACTTCCCGGGCATCGATTCTCAGTTCTTTCGGGACTTCGAAAACAATGTTCTCTTCACGTCCTTCCAGCGGCACCGCTTCGCCACCGCCCAACTCCTGCAGACGGGCAATGACGTTCTGTACCAAAATATCCGGCGCAGATGCGCCGGCCGTCACGCCGACACAGGTCGCGTTTTTAACCCACGCTTCCTGAATATCCGTCGCGTCATCAATCAGGAAAGCCGTTTTCCCCATCCGTTGCGCCAGTTCGGCCAGACGGTTTGAGTTAGAGGAGTTTTTCGAGCCGACCACCAGCACCACATCCGCCTGTTCAGCCAGGGCACGCACCGCTTCCTGACGGTTCGTGGTCGCGTAGCAGATGTCATCCTTGCGCGGACCGACGATCTTCGGGAAACGCTGGCGCAGGGCGTCAATCACGTCAGAGGTATCGTCGACAGAGAGTGTTGTCTGGGTCATGAACGACAGACGGGCTTCATTTTTCACATTCAGCGTAAGCACATCTTCTGGCGATTCAACCAGATACATGCCCCCTTCCGGGTTATTGTACTGGCCCATGGTGCCTTCGACTTCCGGGTGACCCGCATGGCCAATCAGAATCGACTCTTCACCACGACGGCTGGCGCGTGCCACTTCCATATGCACTTTCGTAACCAACGGACAGGTAGCGTCAAACACCGTCAAATCGCGGCTTTTCGCTTCGTTACGTACTGCCTGAGAGACACCATGCGCAGAGAAAATCAGGATGGCACCGTCCGGCACTTCGCTGATTTGCTCGATAAAAATAGCACCGCGCTCGCGCAGGCTGTCGACCACGTAACGGTTGTGCACCACTTCGTGACGCACGTAAATCGGCGCGCCGTAAATCTCCAGCGCGTTTTCAACAATGCTGATAGCGCGGTCTACACCGGCGCAGAAGCCGCGCGGGTTAGCCAACAGGATCTGCATTTCAGGCCTCCAGTACCGGATCAATCTCCAGCACTTCAATATCAAAATGGACAGTGCGCCCGGCAAGCGGATGGTTGAAGTCAACGGTAATAGAGTCGCCGTTAATTTCGCGGATCACGCCAGGCATTTCGCTGCCGTCCATAGCGGTAAAGAGCATAATCGCCCCGATTTCAGGTTCACCCGCGTCCATAAACTCACGACGGGAGAAGTACTGGATCAAATCCGGGCTTGGCACGCCAAACGCCGCATCCGGCTCAAGCGAAAAGGCTTTTTTCTCCCCCTCTTTCAGGCCCAGAAGCTGCTGTTCAAGTCCTTCAGACAGGGAGGTATCGCCCAGACGAAACAGGGCCGGTTTGCCATTATTGCGGGTGGATTCAGCCGTGGAGCCGTCATCCAGTTTCAGCGTGAAGTGAACGAGAACCGCGCTGTTGCTTTGTACGGATTTAGACATGCACATTGCTCTTTATGTTGTCTCGCCTGTGTGCCGGGTGGCGCTTCGCTTACCCGGCCTACAAGTGTCGGCATATTCGGTAGGCCGGGATCGCTACGCGTCACCCGGCTGGTTTTGTTACGCCTGCTCTTTCGCGGTCGGTTTCGGTAAGAAACCTTCCAGCACGATTAACGCCGCACCGATACAAATTGCGCTGTCGGCGAGGTTAAAGGTCGCGAAGTGCCAGTCGCCGACGTAGAAGTCGATCATATCGACCACAAAGCCGTGCCACAGGCGGTCAAACAGGTTACCTAACGCGCCGCCAATAATCAGCGCGTAGGCGATATTGTTCAGCTTTTGCGTCGCTTTCGAACGGTACATCAGCAGCGTCAGCACCACACAGATACCGATTGCAATACCTGCAAAGAACCAGCGCTGCCAGCCACCGCTGTCAGCAAGGAAACTAAACGCCGCACCATAGTTACGTGCGTAGTGCAGGTTAAGCGACGGGAACAGCGAAACCGTATCCCCCAGCGCAAAATTCTGGAGGATCAGGAATTTGCTGCCCAGATCAATAATCAGCACCACCACAACCAGCCACAGCCAGCGCAGTCCTGTTGAACAGAGAGTTTTACTCATCAGGCAAACTTACGTTTTTCGCCGTCACCGGCGACGTTGCTTACACAGCGTCCGCAGATGTCTGCGTGTTCCGCCACCTGGCCAACATCGGTAGTGTAATGCCAGCAACGCGGGCATTTCTCACCGTCGGCTTTGCTCAGCGCGACTTTCAGTCCCTTGAGCAGTTCGCTCTGCTGAGCATCAGCAGTAGCTTCGGCATAATCCGCAACTTGCGCGCCTGAGGTCAACAGGACAAATCGCAATTCATCGCCCAGCGCCGTCAGTTTCGCCGCCAGCTCAGGTTCGGCGTACAGGGTCACTGCCGCTTCCAGAGAGCCACCGACTTTCTTGTCAGCACGCGCCTGCTCAATCACCTTGTTGACTTCACCACGCACTTTCAGCAGCTCGTCCCAGAAGGCATCGTTCATCGCTTCGGTGCTGGAGAGGTCGAACAGACCTTCGTACCACTCGCCGGTGAAGACATACTTCTCACGGTCGCCTGGCAGATAACCCCAGATTTCATCCGCGGTGAAGGACATGATCGGTGCCATCCAGCGCACCAGCGCTTCTGCGATGTGGAACAACGCGGTCTGGCAGCTACGACGCGCCACGCTGTCCGCTTTCGCGGTGTACTGACGGTCTTTGATGATGTCGAGGTAGAACGAACCCATCTCGATGGAGCAGAAGCGCATCAGGCGCTGCACCACTTCATGGAAGTCGTAAGATTCATAGGCTTTCAGGATATCTTCCTGCGCCGCTTTCGCGCAGCCTACCGCCCAGCGGTCCAGCACCACCATCTCTTCCGGTTTCACCATGTCTTTAGCCGGATCAAACCCGTTCAGGTTCGCCAGCAGGAAGCGCGCGGTGTTACGGATACGACGATAGCTGTCGGCGGCACGTTTCAGGATCTCGTCAGACACCGCCATTTCGCCGGTGTAGTCGGTGGAAGCCACCCACAGACGCAGAATGTCTGCGCCCAGCTTGTTCATCACATCCTGCGGAGACACGGTGTTGCCGATAGATTTGGACATCTTACGGCCCTGACCATCCACGGTGAAGCCGTGGGTGAGTACCTGACGGTAAGGCGCTTTTCCTTTCATGGCGGTGGAGATCATCAGGGATGACATGAACCAGCCGCGGTGTTGGTCAGAACCTTCCAGATACATATCGGCGGCGTGACCGGCAAACTCAGGACGCACGTCAACCACGGAAGAGTGAGTGGATCCGGAGTCGAACCATACATCCAGGGTATCCGGCACTTTCTCGTAGTTGTCGGCGTCAGCGCCCAGGATGTCGCGGGCGTCGAGGTCCCACCATGCCTGAATGCCGTCAACTTCGACGCGCTTCGCCACTTCTTCCATCAGTTCCAGGGTGTTCGGATGCAGTTCCTGCGTCTCTTTATGCACGAACAGCGACATCGGCACGCCCCAGGTACGCTGACGGGAGATACACCAGTCAGGGCGGTTAGCAACCATGGATTCGATACGCGCCTGGCCCCAGTCTGGGATCCACTGCACGCCTTTGATCTCTTTCAGAGACTGCGCACGCAGGCCTTTCTGATCCATGCTGATGAACCATTGTGGGGTCGCACGGAAGATGATCGGCGTCTTGTGACGCCAGCAGCACGGATAGCTGTGCTGCATTTTCTCAACGTGCAGCAGCGCGCCGCTGGTGCGCAGCATATCAACGATAATGTCGTTAGCTTTAAAGACGTTGATACCGTCCAGCGCCGGGTAAGTGCCAGGCAGGTAAGAACCATCCGGGCCCACCGGGTTAGCGATTTCCAGACCGTATTTCAGGCTGATGTTGTAGTCGTCAGGACCGTGGCCACCGGCGGTATGGACCGCACCGGTACCGGCTTCCAGCGTGACGTGGTCGCCCAGGATCGCTGGCACATCAAAGTCCAGGAACGGGTGTTTAAAGCGCATCAGCTCAAGCGCGTCGCCCTTCACGGTGCCCAGCACGGTGTAGTCGGTGATATTTGCGCGTTTCAGCACGCTCTCGACCAGGTCTTTTGCCAGGATAACCGCCTGACCGTCAATCTGCACCAGCGCGTAGTCGAACTCACCGGACAGGGAGATCGCACGGTTCGCTGGCAGGGTCCACGGGGTAGTGGTCCAGATCACCAGTGAGATCGGGCCATTAACGGAGGAGACGCCAAATTTGGCTTTCACCGCATCCTGATCAACGGCGTGGAACGCCACGTCGATAGACGGAGAGGTTTTGTCGTAATACTCCACTTCCGCTTCTGCCAGCGCAGAACGGCAATCCACACACCAGTGTACAGGCTTAGCGCCTTTGTGCAGGTGGCCATTACCGATGATTTTGCCCAGCGCACGGATGATGTTGGCTTCGGTTTTGAAGTCCATGGTCAGGTACGGGTGCGACCAGTCGCCCAGCACGCCCAGACGGATGAAATCCGCGCGCTGACCTTCAACCTGCGTAGCGGCGTATTCGCGGCATTTTGCACGGAACTCAGCGGCGGTGAATTTCTCACCTGGCTTACCGAATTCCTGCTCCACTTTCAGTTCGATTGGCAGACCGTGGCAGTCCCAGCCCGGAACGTATGGCGAGTCATATCCCGCGAGGCCTTTCGACTTCACGATAATGTCTTTCAGAATCTTGTTAACCGAGTGACCAATATGAATGCTGCCATTCGCATAGGGAGGGCCATCATGCAGAATGAAGGTTTTTTTGCCTTTTTTGGCTGCACGAATGATGCCGTACAGGTCATCATCAGTCCAACGCGCCAGCATTCCCGGTTCACGCTTGGCGAGATCGCCGCGCATCGGGAACCCTGTTTCCGGCAAATTCAGGGTTGATTTATAGTCACTCATCAGATTCTCGGTTCCGTATTT
>ERZ1026878.2051-NODE-2051-length-10533-cov-10.676847_pt1 | contig 10533 bp, 9 predicted proteins | sample MGYA00380169_ERZ1026878 | MGnify/ENA primary metagenome ERZ1026878 (study PRJEB33269, sample SAMEA4719805) | human gut metagenome | biome: human-associated habitat; feature: organic feature; material: feces | place: Cameroon | collected 2013-10 ...
ACTATCACTTGGGAGAAGGTACAGAGACTAATGCAAGGCTTCTTCCTAGGTCACTCAAATGAATTCAGCATAGACGGAAGCGGAAACGCTATTCTATCTAGTGTGATAGTGAATCTTTTGAAGTCACTCGACTTTAACGAAGCAGAGCAGAGCGGTTTTGCTATTAAGCAACGAAGCGATGGTAAATTTCAAATGTTGCTCACGGATTTAATCGTTTGGGGAAAGGCGATATTCAACACATTGCTCATCCGAGAATTGTCCTACGTAGGCGGTAACATCGTCCTCTCCCCTGCTGCTGGCAAGATAAGCTACATCAAGGAAGTCTACAGCGAGACAACGAATGAGCTGATTGGCTGGAAGTGCTACCTCTTAGCAGATGATGGAACGACCGCAACAATCAATTCATTCAAGGTGGATGACCAAGTGCGCTGCAAGACGTTCAACATCAAGGCTGGTGTCTACGAGAACGTTAGCAACAAGGACTATTGGAGACTTATCACTAAGGTATCAACAGAGAACGAGGTAATAACCGATTCCGAAGGGCACGAACTCTATGACGGCAAGAAGTTCGCTTGGATTCAGATTGCGAAGGACAACTGCATGGAAGGCTCGGACAACCCTGCCGCAGGTGACACCATCGTCCTCATGGGTAACAAGGATGAAAGTCAAAAGAGCCGACAACACCTTCTGATGATGGAGACCGAGGGCGATTCCGCACCTAAGTTCACGATGTATCGTGGCATCAACTCCTATTCCCTCGAAAGCAAATCCATCTTCGATGTAGGCTTCGATGGCATCAATATCGTGTCGAAGTACTACCACATGACAACCGTTGACGGAGAGAAAATTTGGACTCCCATCTATCTCGGCGACTGGAAGGAAGGTACGGCATACAGCTACTACGATGAAGTTACATGGATGGGCACAAGGTGGCTCTGCATCGTTTCCGAAGGTCAGACTACAACCGCTGAACCATCTGAGGATTCGGCTTATTGGAAGGCAACGACCGCAATACAACGGAATAAGCTACTGATTGATTTGCGTGGACAAGATACCCTTGATTGGGGAGAAACTATTGATGTTGTCTGCTCTGTTGTCCGTGGTGAAGAAGTTGTTGATACGTCTAGCGTTTGGGATTGGAGCGTTGAAAGAGATAGCGGAAACAAACAGGAAGATGCGGCATGGAACGCTGCTTCTAAGGCTCAGAACTTCAAAGGTTCTATCAATATCGCATTTACCGAGAATGAGAATGACCTTGGAGCTGAGAATAAGAATACTTTCGGTGTTGTATTCACCTTCAAGGCTTGGCAAATCGGTAACAAAGCTAAAGAAGTTTCGGCAACATTGAGTGTGTAATAAAATGATTTACGAATTTTAAAATAATTGGAAGTTATGAATAAGATGAATAAGAACTTAGGAACGGCAGATTCCGTGGCATCCGTTCAACAGACGGACAGCGTATTGGCAGAGGTTGGCGGTGCTGTCAGAAGATTGAAGGTGAAGGATTTATCAAGAAGTCTCAACCTTTCCATCACTTCGCCAGAGGTGTATGCATACGGCATTGAGTTCGATGTAACGGTAAGCTCTACAGATGCAACGAGAATCGGCAACATGAGCATGCATAGAACCTTGCCAGTGCAGACCTTAATGAAGGGATGCTTGCTCGATGATGATGGTAACGTGGTTGACTATCTCGACCCGCAAGATTGGACTAAGTCTACACGTGACGGAAGCCGAGGTCAGGTGATGGTTGAGCTACCAGAGTATTATGAGAAGTTTGAAACGGACGGCAACAAGCGCAGAGCATGGATGAGCCTTGAACCTTTGGCAGGTTTCCGTAAAGTTCCAAAGCGTTACGTGAGTGCCTATCAAGCATACGTCAAGGATAACAAACTCTGCTCTATCGCTAGTGTGTTGGCATCATCTAATATCAGCCGTACAGGATTCCGTAATGCGGCAAGAGCGAGAAAGACGGGTAGTGCTGAATGGAACTGCCACGTATACGACATTCAGAGAGAACTCTATTGGCTCTTCGCTATCGAGTATGCTCAGTTGTCTTGTCAGACAAATTACAATGCAGCTCTTACTACCGAAGGTTATCATCAGGGCGGTCTTGGCAGTGGTGTTCTTTGTGATGGAAATAAGTGGAATACCTATAACGGATACAACCCATTCGTTCCTTGTGGTACAACAGACAGCCTTGGCAACCGAAGTGGTGTTGTTACTTACGACACAGGTACAAAGAATGGTGTCACTCTCGGCAAGGTTAGCGTCAACAGATACCGTGGTATCGAGTGTCCATTTGCTCACGTTTGGCAGTGGATTGACGGAATCAATATTGAGAAACAGGCAGGTGATAGCGGTGTCAGCAAGGTATATGTATGCCGTGACCCTAAGAAGTTCTCTGATACAGGATATAACGGATATACCTATATCGGCAACGAAGCGAGAACGGAAGGTTTTGTTACACAGATTACCTTTGGCGAATATGGTGACATTACAGCGAAGGCTGTTGGCGGTAGCGATAGTAGCTATCATGGCGACTATCATTACACTAACATACCTACTGCTACTGATCTCCGTGGCGTTCTCTTTGGCGGTGATGCGAATGGCGGTTCGCGCTGCGGCTTCGTCTACTCGAGCTCGAATAACGTTCCGTCGGGCACGAATGCGAATGTCGCCTCTCGCCTTTGCTTCCTTCCTGCTGCATAATCGAAGCGACACGGCACGTACACACGCCCTATGCCGCCCGCCATTTATGGCGGCATAGGGTGCATTAAAATTTAAGTTTAACATTAAGATAATAGAAATATGGCAGATAATAATACAAAGCAAGATGATGGAAGTCTTGCATTCTTGAACATTCCTCGCAATGAGAACAGCCGTTCATTCAACTGCAAGGAAGTAAGTCAGAGCAAGTTGGTGAATACATCATTTTGGCTGATTGATTTCATGGAGGATATTCCGACAAGATTTTCAAAACAGAAAGGCACGAAAGGTCAGACCTTGGTGCTTGTGAAGCAAAATCTTGAAGACCCAGAGAGTGAAGCAATGAAGTTCTTTACAGGCTCACAGGATATTCTGTATATCTTGCAGGAAATCAAAAAGCGTGATGCTTTTCCTCGCAAGGTGACGATGCGAGGTAACGGAAACCGATATTTCGTAGAGTAAAAGATATTAAGGTTGATGATTCCTAACGTGGCGTTCACTTTGGCGGTAATGCGAATAACGGTTCGAACTGCGGCTTCGTCTACTCGAACTCGAATAACGTTCCATCGGACACGAATGCGAATATCGCCTCTCACCTATACTTCTAAGGTTAAAAATATTTTATATGGGAATCATAACCGCACCTCTTGGTGAAAAATTTAGGAACTCAGAAACGTGTTGGTAGGTATCGGCAACATCGCTGATAGTCGAAGGCTCGGAGTAAGGAAGCAAAGTCAACGTAAAAGAAAAGAAGATGAAAAGGATTGGTTATCTCTACGAGAAAATCATATCAATGGATAATCTCAGATTAGCTGATGAAAAGGCTAGGAAGGGAAAGAAGAATACTTATGGCGTTAGGGTGTTCGATAGGAATAGAGAGGAGAATCTGTTGAAGCTGCATGAGATGCTGAAAAACAAAACGTTCAGAACATCAAAGTATGACGTATTCACCATCTATGAGCCAAAGGAAAGAGTAATATACAGATTACCCTACTTCCCCGACAGAATCCTTCATCATGCGATACTGAATATCCTTGAACCTATATGGCGCAGCATATTCACATACAACACGTATAGCTGCATCAAGGGAAGAGGAATAGAAGGATGCGCAAGAAGAGTTGGAGAGATTATAAGAAGACACCCTATTGACAGACCTCTGTATTGCTTGAAGATAGACATCGTAAAGTACTACCCTAGCATTGACCATGAGGTTATGAAGAGAATTATCAGACGGAAGATAAAGGACGCTAATGTGCTGAATCTCCTTGACGAGATTATAGATTCTACAGATGGATTGCCGATAGGTAACTATTCAAGTCAGTATTTGGCTAATCTTTATCTTGCTTACTTCATGCACTGGGTGAACGAAGTGCTGAAAGTCGAGAGTGCAGAATATGCCGATGATATAACATTCTTTGCGGAAAATAAAGAAGTATTGCATAAAGTTCGCAAAGCCATCAAAGGCAAGCTCGAAGGAGAATTGAAGCTAAAGATTAAAGGAAATTGGCAGATATTCAAAATCGGCATGAACAGATACGACAAGAGCGGTCGTGCATTGGACTATGTAGGCTATCAGTTCTTCCGCAAGCAGAAGCTTATGCGTAAGAGAACGAAACAGAACCTATGTAGGGAAATGAAAGCCGCAAGAAAGAAAGGAATTAAGGAGGATGCACTGAAGATGAGAATAAGCCCTTGGCTAGGGTGGACGGCTCACAGCGATAGCAGACATCTGTTGGAGAAGATAGGTGCGTTCCACGATATACAGAATTATAATTTTAAAAAGATTGCGATATGAAAGTAATTTACGACAATGAGCCTTCTGTATTGGAGGCAGTAGGAAATGGTAGTCACCGTTATCACTACGACATCAAGGCGGTGAAGGCAGAATCAACAGAAAAGTCTTCGGGTACAGAATCAAAAACTCAGTACGAGTGCCAGGAAGTGATTGTATGGGAGCCTATCACATCTAATAAGATTACCGAAGCGGTCATTGCAGATAAGTGGGATGGCAATCAGGAGCAGAAGCTCATTAACGAGTATAATGCTATTCAGCTTGGCATCACTACTGATAAGGCAGAGATAGCCATCAAGACCGCTGCTTATAAGGAGTTTCTAGTAGAGCGAGCACGATTGAAGGCTATCGTTGATACTGATTGCAAGACACTCGGAATTGAGTAATATTATTGTTCAATACTTATAAACAGATAAGCTATGAGAACGGAAAAGAAATTCATGCGGCGTAGATATGCGCCATTGGTTACTGGTTGCTCATTGACCTGCACTACACCCGAATCACCACTTACTCAGCTTTATAGTGGTGGCGAATGGCAACCTAACCGAGAGGGAACGGCAGCAGTTCCTTGCGGAATCTGCCCTATCGTCAGCGCATCGGCAAGGGATGGCAGTTGGCAGGGCAACACCCGAAGCAACGCCCATCTGTCACAGATGCAATGGTATGTGGACGGACAGAAGATTGAGAGTGTAGCAAGCTGGAACGGAAAGTATTCCATCATTACTAATGGTGATAATAAGGGAATGCTTATCATCAAGCGTAATATCGGTCTGAACGAGCGTATCAAGTTGCGCTTTGAGGGTCAGTTGCTCGACTTTCGCAATAATGAGCTTGTACCTATCAAGAGTGACGAGAAGACGCTTTATACAGTTCAAGCCGCACAGGATTCATGGAGTGTGGAAACGGACTATCCGCTTAACCTCATGTATTCCTGCATTGATGATAATATGCTCTTACATGACTATCAGATAAGCCACGGAATTGCATCATCACTATCATCGCAGCAGATTAACGACGGAGAGCAGTATCTTCGCACAGCAGCAATCCGAGTACGCAAGGGAAAGGAAATACAGACTAACGGCTACACGCTCGAACTCTACCGCACTGATAGTGGAAGCGAGGTGAAGATGAGTGTTGGATATGAGGTACAGGCATTATCCCTTACTAGCATGACCCTTGATTTGCGCCTTGTGCCAAACGGAGCTATCTATCTTCTGAAGGTGCTCGTTGGCGGCAAGGTAGTATGCTTGAAGACCATCTGTACAGTCAACAGATTGCATAGGGCAATATCGGTAAAGCCTAGCGTTGAGAGCGACATCTATCCAGATACAGACATCATGTATCAGGAAGCCATCGTCAAGTGTAAAGACCATGATGTACCTTGCGCTGAGAACGTGGTTAAGATGGTGCTGCTTGGTACAACCGCTTATGAATCTGATGTAAATCTCGGAGAAGGAAGAGGATTGTTTTTCCGTTTGTCTGACCTCACTATGGGCGATACGCAGAAGGATAATTACGTTGAAACCTGCTTTGACTACGACTACAAGGAAGAGTATAAGGTTGCTACCGATGCAAGCGGAAACGTATACACAGATGAGAACGGCAATCCGTTTATCTTTAACTAGAATGGTATGAGATACGTATTAGCAGATAAAGAAAAGGCTATCTTGGCTGGCTTTGATGTGATAACGCACAACGTCATTGACATTGAAGGAGAAAGTAAGATGGTTATCACGGAGAAGGGAATGATGGACACATCATTGCTTGTCGGTGATGAGAGCAAGAGATTGAAGCAACTCAAAGGCACTATGTTTGGCAGCGCAAGAGAGTTGGAAGAGTATTTGATGAATTTTAAAAGTTAAATTATATGGAAGGAACATTATCAGGAAGTATCACACTTAAGAGATTGAAGAAGGGTGTGAACGTAGTATTGAGCATAGAGACTGAGAATGCGGCTCTCTATCAAGGTTGGAACGATAAGACATCAATCCCTGTTCCTAACTTTCAGACGGCAGAAAATCAGCCTATTCTCGTTCCTAAGGCTGCAGCTACAAACGGACAGACTGCAAGCATCACAAACGGAACATGGTATTACAATAACACGATGTTGGTAGTTACCACTACGGCAACATCGGAAGGCTTCTACAAGTGCAGCGATACTCGATTTGCTATCAATCCATCCAACTATAAGTTGAGAATCATTGATAATATCGCATCAGCTAGCAATACTAGCAACGATATGTTCACGTTCAAGTGCTCGGGAGAAGCCGCTAGCACAAGTTACGAATCGGAAGCTACGGCAGAGCTTCACTTGCAGATAGTCGGTAGTAGTGCGGCAGCTCTGTATATTGAGGGCGGTTGTACCTTATCTTTGGCGAATGCTTCAACTAATCTTAAAGCTCGTTTCTTCATTGATGGTGCGGAAATCACAAGTGGATATTCATACCGATTCTACAACGAGAACAATAAGACTTTGCAGGATAGCACATCAAGAGAGTTCACGGCTACCCGTGATATGGTTGATGGTATCGGCGGCATCTACTGCTCGGCATACAAGACAGGCGACGGCGATAAGACACCTCTTGCAACAGACTTTCATAAGATTACCGATATTGGCGATGAGTATGAGCTTGAAGCATCGGTCGATAAGGATTGGGATGGTACAAACAAACAGATAGTAACCGCTCATGTATACCGATTTGTGGCAGGTGAAAAGGGTGAGGAAATTACCAAAACACTAACTGGCACTTTCACCCATACTTTCGCCAGCTCCCTGAATAACACAGACCTTGGCACTAAGACAGGCGTATCGGTAGAAGTTGGTACGGATATTTGGGGCAAGATAACTAATGATAACGAGGACGTAAGAGACTTTATTAGCTATAAGGCGTAATTTTAAAACTATGTGCTTATGTTAACAGCATCAATAACATTACATAGAAAGGCTAAAGACGGCACTGATGGTGTAGGCATCACCAGTGCCGACGTAGTGTTTGCTCAATCCAAGAGCAACACGAATCCACCTGCTGATACCGATGTGTGGAAAACAAATGTCAAGGAACTGACATTGGTCGATGGCTACCTTTGGAGTGGTACTAAGATAGTCTACTCTAATAAAAAAACTGCAATTACAGGTAAGTATTGCATCGGCAGCACACGAGATTATACCGATATAGAAGAATTGTATTACCTCTCTGATAGTGGTGACAAGATTCCGACAGGCGTAACGTTCCAATCAAGCTTCAAGCCCGAAAAAGGCAAGTATCTGTGGACTTGCATACGTTACCGATTCAAGGCTGCAAGTGGTGCGGCGGAAAACTCTAATTGGGTATACTCTACCCCTACTTGCGCTGGTTATTTCGGTGATGATGGTGTTAGCGTGAAATCATCTGACGTTGTGTTTGGCATTGGTACTAAGACGCAACAACCATCATCTTGGATTACCAATTTCAGCGAGCTTACTCTTGAAAAGGGAAAGTATGTATGGACTTGCACAAAGACTATTCTGACAAGTAGTAGTACACCTATCTATACAGGAGTATACTGCCTTGGCGAGTGCTATGACTTTGCACAGGTAGAGGAATTGTATGCATTGAGTGATAGCTCTACCAATCCGCCAAGCGTGGAAAATTTCGCTTCATCCTACAAGGTAGTCAAGGGCAAGTATCTGTGGAGTTGCGTAAAGGTGACTTATAGCGGTGGTAGCATAGATTATCTCAATATTCGTTGCGTGAACTACTTCCCGACAGATGGAACTAACGGAACAAAGTTTACTCCGAAAGGAACAGCCTATGCACACTATTCTAAGGCTAGCGAGTTACCTACTCCATCTATAGCTACAGTCAACCGCAGGTATCTTGTAGATGTAGATGATAAATCAACACCTGCAAAGAATACCCCTTGCGTATGCTACTACAAGAACACGACAACGTTCATGTCTGACGTAGCAGCAGAGGGTGATGCCTACAATATCGGTGGCACACTTTGGGTGCATGATGGCAAGATGTGGCATGATTTCGGAAGCGTGCAAGGACCGAAAGGCGATGATGGCGAGGATGCTCTGAATATCGAGCTGTCTGTTGAGAAGATTCTTTTCAGCTACTATGAAGGTAATTTTGAACAGCAAAATAAAACTATCACTCTCCTTGTAAGGCAGGGTGGAAATATTATCAAACCATCAGAATATAGCGTAAAAATATTAGCTGCCCAGAACTTTGATATTAGTACAGGCAACAAGCTTACGATAACAAAACAAGATAATTATTATACGCTGAACTGCTTTTCAAGTGGCGTTACTTTATATAATTACACTTATGATGATGGAACTTCTTACGTAAGTTATCCTGCAAGTAGCTGCTCAATAAAAATTGCCGTACAATACAATGGAATCACTTATTTCAAGGAGCTATCAATAGAGGTGTCTTTCGTAAAGATGTATGGCGGATTAGCTTATGACACGGAAGCGTTATCATCTACATACGGAGAGCTTGTCGGTGAAAATGGACGATTGAAGCAAATGGAGACTCAAATCAATCAGAATGCAAAAAACATAACGTTGACGGCAAAAAGAACAGATGGGTTAGAGACTCAGTATTCCGAAATAAAGGTTCAATATAACAAAATAGATGTCAGCGTAGGAAACATCAATGATGGTTTGGAACGTACAGGAATCAATATCACCGATGGTAGTATTACCATGACTGCCAACAAATTCAAACTCTATAATAATAACGGAGACGAGGTATTTAGTGCAGACGCAGATGGCAATGGTATCTTCAAAGGAAAAGTAACTGCAACAAGCGGTAATATCGGAGGTCTCGAAATATATAATGATACATACCAGTTCGGAGGACAGACCTTCAACTATAAAGGGCTTATGTATCAGAATATGAAATATGATGGATATATGCCCAACCACTCTATCAATTTAAATGATAGATATATATATGTAGGATATGGTAATAACAGATTTGGAGGTGTTCTTATTGCTGGTTATTCGCAAAGTGAGATAACAATGGTAGGAGGACAGAAGGAATTTTCTGTAGGTGCATTTCTCACGGTTGAATCTCATACGGATAATTCCGCTACCATGCAACACTCTACGGCAGGCAGATTTACCGCATCTGGCAATAAAGATGGAATATCAAGGGCACTCGAAGTTAGTGCTTATGGAGGTATGGAGAACTATGCGGTTGATGCTGGGAGTGGAGATATACGAGTTCAGGGTGGTGCGTTTATCGGTGCTTTCTGCGGTAACGTCAATAAAGGCAATAATAGCAATAATGTTACAGATAATTACACTCTGAAATCTACAGATAGCATCATCGTATGCAACAATACTAAGGAGATTAAGATAACATTTCCGAAGAAAGGCATAAAGGCAGGTCAGATGTTCATTGTTATTGCAGGTACAAGCAGTAGGATAAATTTTGGCGGTGAAGTTGGAGCCGTTACATCTATTTTGTGTCAAGGTGAATTATATTGCGGCACAAGAGGACAATGGAACTTTATCCTTTTCGACGGCAAGACTTGGCACGTCCGCATGGTGTGGAACTAATAAATATGGTGGTTACTCTATGTGGGTAGCCGCCATTTTTCTTGCCATTACCTTTCATATTGTTACTTTTTGCGAAGTTTAACACAAAAATTCCCGAAAAAGCATTGTTTTTGCGAATAAAAGCGTAACTTTGCATCACTTTCCTTATTATTAAGAATGAGGAACTAAGAATAAATAATAAACCCAAAAACAAAAGGAGAAGAATTTATGACTAAAGAGGAAGAAGATGAAGTCCATCGGTTAGTTCAATCAGTCGGTGTTGTACAGTTGTCAAGAGTAATGTTTAAGGGTATGGACGTTAGCGAAATGATTAACGTAATTATCCTTGCAGGTAGAGGCTACAGCGTGAAGCTACTCACTTGGTTCAAGTATTATTGTGAAGTGATGCCTCTGTTTATCATGCTTTTTCATATTGCATGCATGGTAACATTTGCGTCTCATGAAAAAGAAATGTGCGTATGGTTTAAGGAGAATT
>ERZ1026878.2057-NODE-2057-length-10511-cov-96.492445_pt1 | contig 10511 bp, 8 predicted proteins | sample MGYA00380169_ERZ1026878 | MGnify/ENA primary metagenome ERZ1026878 (study PRJEB33269, sample SAMEA4719805) | human gut metagenome | biome: human-associated habitat; feature: organic feature; material: feces | place: Cameroon | collected 2013-10 ...
GCCTTTACCTCTGGAGTAATCGCCTGCTTCATATCTACCGGCTCGCCCACTGGCTCGTAGTGGAGCTTGGTTTCGTTCCACTCCTGAATCTTAGCCACAGCCTTGCTTGCCCAGCAATGAGAACCGTACCAGCCAAGAAGATGGTTCTTGACGTCCTTATTGGCAAGCTCGGAGAGGAGAACCTCCATCTCGTGATAAAGACCGGCATTGTAGGTTGGAGCACCCACGATGAGACCCTTGTAGCGGAAGATGTCGCGCAGGATGTAGCTGTGGTGAGTCTTCGAGATATTATACATCACGATGTTCTTCACGCCTGCCTTGCTTGCTGCACGGGCGATGATTTCAGCCATGCGCTCGGTGTTGCCGTACATGGTGCCGTAGCAGATAACGAGGCCTGGCTCCGTCTCGTACTTCGACATCTTATCATACATGCCGATTACCTTCTCAATATGCTCGTGCCAAACCGGACCATGGGTTGAGCAGATGTAATCCAGCTCCACGCCAGCCAACTTCTTCAACGCATTCTGAACAGGGATTCCATACTTACCCACAATGTTTGAATAGTAGCGAACCATCTCCAGCCAGAAAGTCTCGCAGTTGATTTCCGTATCGATGATGCCACCATTCAGCGCACCGAAGCAGCCGAAGGCATCGCCCGAGAAGAGCACCTTGTTCTTCGCATCGAGGGTTACCATGGTCTCTGGCCAGTGAACCATAGGGATGAGAACGAAGCTCAGCTCGTGGTTTCCGAGTGACAGAGTTTCGCCATTCTTCACCTCTACCACATCGTCGGTAACGCCATAAAAGCCTTCGAGCATTCCCAGGGTCTTCTTGTTGCCCACAATCTTGATGTTAGGGTAATATTTCTTGATGAGGGCGATGGAGCCGCTGTGGTCAGGTTCCATGTGGTTGATGATGAGGTAATCGATTTCGCGGTCGCCAATCACCTCGTGAATGTTCTCCAGGAACTGGGTGAAGAAATCAACCTCTACAGTATCTACCAGCGCTACCTTCTCATCGTCAATGATATACGAGTTGTAGCTCACTCCGTTAGGCAAAGGCCAGAGGCCCTCAAAACGATGCTTGTTGCGGTCGTTAACGCCTACGTAATAAATCTTGTTTGTAATCTCAGTCATAATCTATATATATTTTATAATTCCTTCTTCTTTTGCTCTCCAAATTCCTTGGAAACATAATTGTAGATGTCCTTGCAGCACTCGGTGGAGAACTCCTGAGCGCTCTTCAGCAGGCTATCCCATTGCGCCTCAGATAAGCCACGGTCGATATCCTCGCGGGTGATTCCATCCTTAATCAATCCGAACACAAAACCGGCATTGAAGTTATCGCCGGCTCCGATGGTGCTCACCGGCTTCATCTTCTCCGAAGGATAACTCTTGGCAAAGCCGTTCTCGGCACGAACCTCTACAGGCTCAGCGCCCTGGGTGCAGATAAACTTCTTGCAGTAGAAACTGATTTCGGCATTATACACCTTATCCGCCTCCGGTTTCTTGTAGAGGATTCCGAAGTCCTCGTGGCTTCCGCGCACAAAATCAGCATACTCCAGGTTCTCTATCAGATTAGGCGTAATCTTCATGATCTCATTCTGATGAGAAGCACGGAAGTTGATGTCGTAATAGAGGATGGCACCGTGATTCTTGGCGTACTCCAGGAATCCAGCCACCTGAGGACGAACCACAGGATTCAGGGCGAAGAACGAACCGAAGAGCACGATGTCGCCAGGATTGATTTCCGGAGTGGCAAACTCCAGCTGGTCGTGGGGATGGTCCTTGTAGAAGATGTAGTCGGCATTGTTGTTCTCGTCGAGGAACGCCAGCGAGAGCGGCGACTTCGATTCCGGAAAGATGCTCACATTGTCGGCATTCACCCCATTACCTCTCAGAAACTGAATCACATACTCACCGATACGGTCGTTGCCCGCCTCGCTGATAAACGAAGCATTCACGCCCGCACGTCCCAACGAGATGACTGCATTGAACGATGAGCCACCCGGTACTGCCTCTATCGGCTTGCCGTTCTTGAAGATGATGTCAAGCACGGTCTCTCCTATTCCTATAACCTTACGCATTGTTTTATGTCTCTATTATATTTTTTTGGGGACAAAGATAAGTCTTTTTGGCGATAATGCAAAATAAATGCCCAATATTTTGGATAAATTACATTTTCAATGTAACTTTGCACCTTGAAATGAAATACAATACTTATACATTAGACAACGGACTCCGCATCATCCACCTGCCATCGGACAGCAAGGTGGTGTATTGCGGCTACCAGATAAATGCCGGCACCCGCAACGAGGAGCCGGGCGAGGAGGGCTTGGCTCACTTCTGCGAGCACGTCACCTTCAAGGGCACGGAGCGCAGGAAAGCGTGGCACATTCTCAACTGTCTGGAGAGTGTGGGCGGCGACCTGAATGCCTACACCAACAAGGAGGGCACGGTGTATTACTCCGCCATCCTGAAGGAGCACATCGCAAGGGCCGTGGATCTGCTTTCCGACATCGTCTTCCACTCGGTTTATCCGCAGGCGGAGATAGATAAGGAGGTGGAGGTAATCTGCGATGAGATAGAGAGCTATAACGATTCGCCTGCCGAACTGATATATGATGAGTTTGAGAATATCCTCTTCAAGGGTTCGCCGCTGGGGCATAATATTCTGGGCACAGCCGAGCAGGTTCGGGCTTTCAAGACGGAGGATGCGCTGAGGTTCACGCAGAAGCTTTACCGGCCGGATAATGCGATATTCTTCGCATACGGGGATATTGATTTCAAGAAACTGGTGAAGCTTATCGGGAAGGCGCTCACAGATGATAGTTCGGGCAAGCTTGCTGAGAAGGGTTGTCACGCAGATTTCGCAGATGACGCAGATTTCTCGGGAGAAACGGGAGACACGGGATTCGCGGGGGCACGGGATTCTGAGATTACGCAGATGTCGCAGGCTCCGCAGATGACGCAGATTTCTAGGGGAGCGATGGATTCTCAGGGAGCGATAGATTCGATGGGGTCGATGGATCCGATGGGTTCGCCTGCCGGGCAGACAATTGTGATGCAAAAGAATACGCATCAGGCTCATGTGATGATTGGAACCCGGGCTTACGATGTGAACGACGACCGCCGAATGCCGCTCTATCTGCTTAATAATATGCTGGGCGGACCTGGCATGAACGCCAAGCTGAACCTCGCCCTCAGAGAGCACAACGGCTTGGTTTACACCGTAGAAAGCACGATGGTTTCCTATGGCGACACGGGCACCTGGAGCATCTATTTCGGCTGCGATGAGCACGATGTGAAGCGCTGCCTCCGCCTGGTTCGCAAGGAGCTGGATAAGTTCATGCAGAAGCCATTGAGCGATGCGCAGCTCAAAGCTGCCAAGAAACAGATTAAGGGTCAAATAGGCGTGGCTTGCGACAACCGCGAGAACTTCGCCCTCGACTTCGGCAAGAGCTTCCTGCACTATGGCTGGGAGAAGAACGTTGACCGCCTCTACGAGCAGGTGGATGAGATTACCGCCGCCCAGATTCAAGCCGTGGCTCAGGAACTGTTTGATAAAAACAGGCTCACCACCCTGATTTTCAAGTAGTTCTTGAAAGACAGAAGACAATGCTCCACACGCCATAAAAAAAGAAGGCAATGCCCCACACGCCCTGAAAGGGCAGAAGCTCCTAGCCCAGGGCAACGCCCTGGGTATAAACAGCATTTCGCTCTGCGCCCTGAAAGGGCAAAAGCTTTAAAATACATTTTTAATAACTAACTTTTATACATTATGATGAAAAAAATCATGTTATCAATCTGCCTCCTCTGCGCCTGCACTACCTTACAGGCTCAAGGACGGAAGCACACAACTTTCTTTGATCAGAGAGCTACGCTCTTTGAAGTTCTCCCAACCAGCAAGAAAGACATCATCTTCCTGGGCAACAGCATCACCAACGGAGGTGAATGGGCAGAGTTACTTGGCAACCCACACGTCAAGAACCGAGGAATCAGCGGCGATAGAGCCGATACCATGCTCGACCGCCTCCACGTCATCACCAAGGGCAAGCCAGCCAAGATCTTCCTCTTGATCGGCATTAACGACCTCGCCGGAGGCCGCAGCGTCGAGGACATCGCCAAGGACATCGATGAGATTGCCGAGCGAATCAAGAACGAATCTCCTTCTACCCGACTCTATCTGCAGAGCGTTCTGCCGCTGAACCCAAAGTTCAACATGTTTGTTGACCACATGAACCGCAAGAAGGATGTTCCTGCCCTCAATGCCCTGATCAAGGACATCGCCAACCGCCGCGGCTTGACCTACATCGACCTCTTCTCTGAGTTCGTGGCTCCTGGAACCCAGGACATGAACCCGAATTATACCAACGATGGCTTGCATCTGCTCGGAAAAGGCTACCAGAACTGGGTTAGAATCCTGAAGCCATATCTTGGGAAATAAATTCAAAAGAGATAGATTTACCTACATATCAATAAGTTACGTAATTTCTTCTATGTGGTAAATCTCAAAATCATCCTCGAATAGGGGTATAAACAAAGAAAATCGGGCTGTTAACTGTTAACCTGTTAACCGCCCGATTTCTTTTATATATAATGTATGTCTGATTTTTTGTTGTTAAACGAAAAAAGGAGCATCATCCGCTCCTCAATTCCCGGAAAGCCCTTTTGGCTCCCCTTCTACATCTCGGAAGCCCCTTTGGCTTCCTACTTTGCTTCAATTACTGTTTTTGAACTTTTAATGTTCTTTACTTTTAAATACCTGAACTTCTTAAAGTCTCTGAACTTCATAAAGTTCATTACCTCGTTGGCTTTTACTTAAGCGAGCTTGTTGCTTGCTGCGCCAACTGTTGCAGCAAATGCTACTACTGCTGCGAATGCAATTCCTAATACTAACATAATTTTTCCTTTCTTTACTTTAAATTAAACATTATCCTTTATATTAACAATCTTTCAACGTTACCCTGCTTCTCCAATCTTTCACCTTATCTAATACCTTCGTTATCCTTACTCTACCAATCTTTCTTCCTTGTAACCAATACTTTATGTTACCTGAACTAACAATCTTTTATCCTTCTTTCTTAATTCCGGTGCAAAGATACAAACTTTTGTGTTCGCACACAAATATTTTAGAAGAAAAGTTTCAGAAACCCCCGATTTCTTGATAAAGGTCAAGAACCTTTACAGAGATATTACAAAAAAGCGCCCATACGCACCATCTCAGTGCATATAGGGCGCTTTCCTTAGTGGTTAAACATCTCCCACCTTATTATATAAGAGCAAGTCTTAATTATATAAAATCAAGCTCTACGCTGCCATTCCCGGCGTTCCATAATGCCCATACTTGCCTATGAACTTAGCCGTCTTCGAGAAGGTGCCATCCTCGTTCTTCACGATGAAACCACGCTTCTTCCAGTTGCACAGCAAGATGGCAAGTTTCGTCTTCGTGCCGTGAATCTGACACACACGCTGAATCTCCACCTTATCAAACGTATCGTGAACATAGAGCAGAAGATTGCTCACACCCGTAGCATGATAAACCATACGACTGTCGGCATCTATCGCCTCCTGCATCTGATTGCCGAAGAAACGCATCTTGCACCACAAATCATACTTCACGCTCCATACGATGAAATCCTCTATCGCCTTCTCCCACTTCTCGCCATTCGCCAGATAAAGCACCATCGCTCTGCGGAAACCATTCGCCAAACTGCGCTTGGCAAACTCGGCGTAAGGCTTGTTGTAAGCCAACTGAGCCAGTTCCATAAGCTCACTGCCCAGGCGCTCGATAAGCTGGCGCACCTTCCTGCACTCCTTGGAACCGCTGGCGGCATTCAACTGATGGATGTAAGGAGCCAGCTGCGACTTGAACTGCGCATCATAATTCCCCACAACCGGACAAGGAGCGAACTCGGGAAGGAAGATAGTGGCAAGCGACAATCGGCTCACGGCTCCATCAGCTACTTCACGAACCGAGAAGAACTTCTGGGTAACGGCGATGGTGCTGGAAGCATTCCAGTTGAAACGGGTCTTCACGCGGGCAGTAACGCTCTTGGTGCCCACACGCTCCTGACCATCCTCAGAATTATCCCAGCAGAGACGAATCAGCTGGCTAGGGTCGTTGAACTTCTTGAGCATATCTACCTCGTCCATCTTGCAGTAGAGATAGGCATCGCCAGCCTTCTGCGCATCGTCCAGACGCTGGATGTAGGCAGCACGGGTAAGGTCGGGCGAAACGATGCGGATGCAGATATCCTCCGGGCGCACCGGCTTCTTCTTGTTGTCGCCCATGGTGCTCACCTCATCCTTCCAATCCTGCTCCTTCTGGCGGTTGATTTTATCCATCTGCACCAGGTCGTCGATGATGCAGTCGATAGGACCATTAACCAGCGATTTGCCCGAAGACATCGCCGCCACCAGCAGATTCATCATCGCCGGCTCGTGCACCTGATTATCGGTGTATCTGAAGCTTACGCCCTTGAGGTGAGCGGCAAGCGGAGGGAACACCGCCATTGCCACGGCTGGCTTGAAATCAGCAGGCACCTTGCTGGTGAGCAGCTTGATGAGCTTAGGCAGCTTAGCAGGCATCTGAGGGGGAACATCGGCGTAGATTCCCGCCTTTTCGGTGGCTTGCTGAGCCAGGTAATTCTTGCGGGCATTCTCCACCGCCTGCTTCACGAGCAGAGGCATTTCCGTGGATTGAGCCACCTTGCAGGCGTTCTCTACAGAGGCAAACGCCTTCGCCTCGTCTTCGCCGAAGATTTCGATAACCTGCTTAATCCAAGCCGCCTCACTGTTGCAGATGTATCTGAGCAGGCAGGCTTCACGATAGATGAAGTTGTTGCGGTTGCCATGGGCAGGAGCACCGCCCATCAGCTCCACCAGCGCCTTGGTAATCTCCTCGTAAGGAACGCCATCGTAGGTTTGCTCATACTGCGCAGCATTGGCTGCCTTTCTCGCCTTCTCCTCCTCGCTCTCTATCGGCTGGAAATCTACGGTTGGAGAAGATGATGAAGAGGCAGAAGAACCCTGTGAAGATTGACCATAAGCAGACGGATTCTGCTGGGCTAATGAATTCTGCTGGGCTGATGGATTCTGTTGGGCAGTGCGATGCTTTGCAGAATCAATATCCAATGGACGGCCGTCAATATCCAATCCTCTCTTTCTATAAGCCTCACGATATTCTGCCACGGCTTCCTTATCCAGGCGCTTGTACCAGTCGTCGGCTGTATAGATTTGGCTGGTTGCATCGGTGATGAAGATGATGCGCTCGGGGGTAACGCAGCTAGGGTCTTCGGTGGCATGAATGAGCTTGCAGAAAGCACTCTGAGCCTCAGCGATGGTCATTCCCACCGGGATACGGATATCGATGTGCGCCTTGTTACGAGCCGAACGTTCCACGTGAAGCACTTTTCCCTTCCAAAGCTCGATGTCATCGGCAGAGAAAATCTTCTCACGGAAGAGCTTCTCCTCTGCATCATCAAACATGCCGTTCAGGAGCAGGGCATTCTTCACCGCCGTCTCCACCTCCTCCGGGTTGTCGATGTCCACGGTGGTCTGGAAGGTAAAGGCCTCAGGGTCGATGGTCTTCTGGGCACGATGGTCGTCAATGAAATGGAAGTAGTGAGGCGAACGGAATGGCAACTGCTTCTTCAGGACGGAAATCTGCTTGTCGAGCTGCTTGAAGGTCTCTCCCGCCTTCATCTCCTCCAGCTTGGCGGTAAGGTCGCGAATCTGTCCTACGAGCTGGCGAGCCAAGGCTGCTTGGTAAGCTCGGTGTAGTAATCGAGGAGGAAAGTAGAAATCTTACCCATGTTCGCATTGCGGTTAGGGTTCATGGCGATGAGACGACGGCTCATCTGCTTGCACTCATCAAAAGAAAGATTGTTGTTTACCATTTGAATATTATTTAGATTATACAATGACTGGATTACTGAAAACCAGCCACTTCTCTTCCGAAAAGCGATGCAAAGATAAACAAAAAAAAAGCCGTTTACAAGTTTTTTCTGGAATAAAAAAGCAGGGGTATAAGGAGGGGTATAAAAAGGTATAAAAGTATAAACAAAGGGTATAAGAGGGGTATAAGCGGGGGTATATTAATACCCCGCTAGCTACCATCTCTCGCCATCATCTCGTCATCTTTCATGGTGTTCGAGGTTGGCACTTTCTTATCCACCAATTTCGGCAAGATTTCCCTCAAGTTCACATTCTCCGAACAGGCTGTTTCTCCCAAAATCTTCTTGAAAGCATTCACAATATCGCAATAACGATTGAATCTTTCTAAGCTTATCGAGCCCAACCCACCTGAATCAAGTTTCCACCATTCCAGAGCCGCATATTCGAAAGGTGCAGATTTCACCTGCGCAAGATCCTTCCATTTGCAGAGCGGAGCACGCTCCGTATTCTCCGGAGGTAGTTTTTCATACAGGTGGGCCAGATGTTTGCAGAAGGCTGTAGGAGTTTCCATATTGAATAGCCCCCACCCGTTTAAGAGGCGGAACACAGGAAACCAGTCGGATTGCCTTTTCACCAGCACTTCAGGACAGCCTTTTTTCTTATAAACCGCTATCTTCGGAATTACCAAATCAACCAGTTCCATGAATTTCTCTTTCTTCACTTCGTTCGAAGGCTTGGCACCCACCGCCTTCATCGCCTTCAGCGATGCCACATCGCCGTGTTTCCCCCACTGCTTCACATCATTCACCCTGCCGCTCTTAATCATCAGAATGATGCCCGAAAGCAGGGGAATCATCATCTTTCTGGGCACTCGCTTGTAGAACACCTGGCGCAGGAAATCCACGGGGTCGGCCTTGAACACACGATAAAGGTTAAAGGGGAATGCCCCCAGCTGGCGCTCTATCTCGTCTATCTGGTCCTCATAATCATAAGCCCCGTTTGGCTTCCCCTTGATAGCCATCGGCGTATCTATGAAGAAGCTCTTCGCCGCACTCTCTCGATATTTCGAACTGGTGATGAATCCCATCTCCGTGAGCAGAACGGCTCTGAGTTTCTGCAGTTCATCATCCTTTATCTGTCCCAGTTTCTTGAGCAGTCGGTTGCGCACCTGGGTCATTTCTCTCGAATAATCACTTCGCTGGTTTTCCAGGAAGGCTACCAGTCGCTCTCTTGCCTCTTGCAGGTCTTTATCGAGTTCTTCCTGCAGCATCGCCATCATCTCTCCATCCTGCTCTTCAGCCTGCCCGTTCACCCCAGCATCCTTTCCTGCCAGTTGCTTCTGAATTTTGATGATGCGGTTGATTACGCCTTCCAGCATCAAGGTAGAATCGCTAAATCTAACCAGTTTGTCGATGGTGTAGATAGGTCCGGTGTAGCGCCAGTCTTCATACATTCTGTCGTCGTAAATTTTGATGCGTGCCTGTTCTATTTCCTCATCGGTAGCATCTACCAGTGCTTTTACTTCGAGATAAAGCCCGGTTTTACCGTTTTCTTCCTTGCTGTCGCAAGCCACGCATCGGGTGCGCAGGCTGCTATCTCCCGATGCGATGATGGCAGCTCTTACATCCTCGGCTTCGAGTGCCGAGACAAAGCCTATAGACTTTTGCCCTTCGTAAGCCTTTACGGCTAGCAAATCAAAGGGATTGGCATCATCGGGCACTAAACAGAGGGTTTTGCCCACAGCTTCCTTGGCATACTGTACCTCGCAATTTTTCACATCATTGTGAGTGAGTCCTACTATGTGGAATTTCAGAATCTTCATAGTTGTTTATTTTATGCTGTTATAAGTTATTGTGCAGTTAGAACTGCACAATGCAGTTTTCACTGTCGTTTCTAAGTTTGCCACAAAAGTACTGTTTTTTGAGGAGACCACCAAGCATTCTCTCTAAAAACTGCAAAAATATGGGCTTTAAAAAGATACTGATGATAAGAGAGGGAAAAGGAAAAGAAAAGGGAAAGAGAAGAAAACAGAAAGACAAGGGGGTTAACGGGTTAACAGTTAACAGCTGTTTTTTCTACCTCCCCCTTGCGTACCTTATTATATTTAAATATATATATACTTATTTTTATATGTGTGGGAGGTGGAGTATGCATTTTTGGGGTGTTAACTGTTAACCTGTTAACCCTGCCTGGTTGATGAGGGAGAAAAAGGGGAACGGGAGATGAGGGCTAAATAGGCTTAAATAAGGACTTAAATAAGGGCTCAAATGATGGCTTAACGGGTCATAAATGATGGCTTTAACGGGTCATAAATGAAGACCAAGGATGGTCATAAATGATGCCTAAGGCCGGTCATCATTTATCGCTAGAAAAAGGACAAGGAAGGCTCAAGCTATGACTTCCCTGACAGAAAGCTATGAGTTATGGGATAGGAAACTATGAGTTATTGAAGTTTCGCAAGTAGCATTCTACCGTCCCCGAAGGGGGCGAATGTGAATAACCGCGGGTGGAATGACCGAAGGGAATGGAACCTGCGGATAGTGACAGAAACTCTCTTATCGTCCCCGATTCCTAAGACATAGCCAAATTTTTGAGCAGCTTTTTGTGTTAATA
>ERZ1026878.2065-NODE-2065-length-10461-cov-5.222756_pt1 | contig 10461 bp, 9 predicted proteins | sample MGYA00380169_ERZ1026878 | MGnify/ENA primary metagenome ERZ1026878 (study PRJEB33269, sample SAMEA4719805) | human gut metagenome | biome: human-associated habitat; feature: organic feature; material: feces | place: Cameroon | collected 2013-10 ...
TCTCCTCTGATATTCATTCTGCCAGTCCATATACAGATAATATTCACTTACAGAACTGTCACAGTCGAAAGCTGCTACTGGCTTATAATTACCACTCTGCCCCATATAAACATCTAATGGTGTATAAGCCCCTGTATCAAGATTCAGTAACCAGTACCTCGGAGTTATCTGCATCTTATAGTATAAGTTACTATCCGTATATTCACCGCTGGTATCCAGATTCTCTCCATAATAATTACCAATAGTGCTGATATCCATGTAGAGATTATAGCCTGGACGCATTGGCTGCTTCTTAAGAGCCTTAATAGGATTATCTGCAGGCGTAAGTGGCAGGTTTACATGTTTGTATGCTTTACCACCAGTAGACGAATATTGTGTCGAATATGCGTCATGCCACAGAGTGTCTTTGCTGACATCCTCGTTTCGCAGATCCTTATCATCTGAGAGTACCTTATTAGGTAATTTCAAATTGACCTGTGGAACCAGATTCTCAATCAACCATGTATCATTATTCTTAGGTTGCTTAAACAGCGTAGCGAATCTGAAGTCCCCTGTATCTTCCAGTGCAAGTCCGCCAATAGACCCAAGAACGTCGATATACTGAATCTTAGTAGCTGTATGTCTTGCCGCATAAGTTCTATCTACTCTGTCTTTATTAGTAACATCTACTGACTCATCATAATACTCAATTGTGTTAGCGTTAGAGGCTATCGACACAAATTTTGTTGTGCCATTATTGACCTCGTTGTTACCAAGGACAGCATAGAATGTCCAGATATAATCCCCATCCTGTGGTATATAGAAGAGATTGATTGGCTGGTAGGCAGAAGCCTGTCTTGTGAAATTACCATCCTTATCCTTGAAAATGACATTTACAGGAAAGATGACATACTTATCACGAGTCCATTTGCTACAATCCATATTGTCCACATACCCCATGCCCCTGACTGATGTTGTGTCCAAGATCCCATGCATGTTAGGTGACTGGGAAAAATCACCTGTATTCGGATAATAAATCTTGAACTCCCTATCAATATTGATAAAAGTATCAGATATAGATACAACCTCATTACCATGCTGTACTAACTGACCTGTTTTCTTCTTATGGTTTTCATCATTATTACAGGGTGTCCAACAACGAGAATCACCATAGGAATAATGGCATGCAGATGACGAGGCATCCCACTTACCTTCCTCACCATGCTCAATATGATGGGGGTTATCGCATGTCAATACTTTCTGTGTGTTCTGCTTACAAGCTGCAGTACATTTGTGTACATTGGGCTTATTTGTACAAGCTGCGTATTGAGCTGTAGATTTTGTACAAATTAACGTTCTGTTACCACAAGCACCCGCCGGACTTGTACTGGACCAACCACATCTTGTGCAATACCACTCTGTATGGGAACCGTCACTAACCCACTCAGTTGTTGGTCTAATACACGGATTATAACCACATGTACCACAATCTCTCTGCTCCCAGTGTCCATCGGAGATTTGTCGTGTATTGATTGCTCCAGGACAACCAATGTAACAGCCACCTTCCCACGAATGCACATGAGTACATTCAGATGTATGCTCATGAGCATTTAACCCACCTATATGGTCTGTCATAATATTGATGGTCTCATAGCAGGCATCCGTATGATAACTTGGCGCAGTTATAGGACAAGTCAATACCTGGTACTGGCAGCTTGCATTACCAGGACATCCGGTAACACTACTTTCCGGGTCACCACCAGCCGCCAGGGATGCATCTGTTCGCAGGTCATATTTCTCATCATTGCAAATGACATAGGCATTCTGCGTGCTGACAGGATTGTGAACAACAATATTATTCACCTTAGTCTTACCCTTGGTATAGCCAATCTCTGTATAACTTTCATAAGAAGTAAAATCAGTACCACCCGGGCTGCCCTGATGAATCTGTTTAGAGAATTTCAGATAGCACTTACCTGTGTCCCATTCACCATTCTTAACTCTTGGCTCTGAGCTGCTCTTAGGCCATGTTCTGTCTTCCGTCTGCATGACATCCCAAATATCAAGACCAGTCTTAGTGAGACGCAGATTGTTAAAACCTGTCACATAGTTACTGCTTCCTTTCTTTACCCTCGAATTAGGATGCATGGAAAAGCCGGTAGCCTGTGCAAGCTTATTCCAGCCATTCACACCGATAGATTTATCAGCGCCAGGGCTTGCGCTAGAACCATGAAGCTTATTTACATACCCATCAGCAACAGTCACATTACTATTGCTCCATTTAGAGCCTGGTGAACTGTACTGCCCATTATAACCACTTCGAGTTATATGGGTGGACTCCCAATTAGAAGCGCAGTCATTGTTGTTCTGCCACATATCCTGTATTCGCCACGTCTTATTGAAGGTAATAGGGTTGCCTGTCATTGACTGAGCATCCGTGTCTGTTACAGGGAAGTCGCTAGGGTTCAACTTAACAGATTTTGAGTCATAGGAATAATAGCAGGGTATCTGCCAACCTTCCGATGTCTGCAGAGCCACGTAGTCAGACACAACAGAACACCAGACCCCACTATTCTGCGCCAGACAGCTGTTGATTGCAGTCCATGCTTCCGTCGCCAACGTTGTCCTGAGCTGGCACGTATTATCGACTGTAACCCCATCGCCATTAGAGCCACATACATGATCCGTGTTGCCATAGATATTCTCATTGTTGACTTTCTGGTCACCGGCAGTCACAAAGAATACCAGCCGCCCATTACCATCAGTACCTGACTGTGGATTAGTGGCATGCGCATAATTACCCTGTGACGTGAAAGAGACATTGCCAAGGTTAGGATCCCATTTCAGTAAAGACGGATTGGTCAGGGCTGAGTTGCCATTATAATAGCACTCATTCAACATCCACATATCCATATCTGTAATGTCAAGATAACCAAACGGAGCAATCTTCTGATTAATAGTACCCTTCCATGTATGGGAATGTGTATGGCATTCATTTATCTTCTGACTGTGTACACAACCTGAACCAGACCAACACTTCTTGCCAGAATCTTTACCATAACACTTAGTAGGACCATTATCACCACCCACTGCTTTGAAAGTCTTAGTCACAGAAGTACCACAAGGACATGTCGCTGTTACCGTGACTGAACCGGGAGAACAGCTGCCTGAATTAGAAGCACCTCCACACCATACCTCAGGCTGGATCACATGACCTTTATTATCCTTTATCTCATCCTGTATCTTATGACTGGGGACAGTGACTGTATGTCCCGGACATGACCACACACACTTCTCGTCATCTTCCATGCAGTTACTTACAGTATAGGACCATGTATAAGTTCTCGTTACTTCCGGGTTCTGCTTCCACTCTCCGTCAAAGTTCAACATAAACTCTGTAGCACCAAAACCTACATAGAGGTCTTCTGTAGTCGGTACACCTGCCATAGCTTCATAGGATTCATGACCGGGCGAGCCTTCCTTGATTTCTACATAGTTATCCTCTGCGCCAGGTTTACCAATCGCAGAGTAATAATGGAACTTGTTAGGAGTATCAACACCTAAAGACCAGGAGACTTTATCAGAACCCACATAGGTAGATTCGATTGTCTTACCCTTGGCATAAAGCTTATAACTCTTGTCAGTGAATTTCAAAGTCACATTGGCAAGATACTTGTTCGTAGTTGACTCATTGATGATAATGTTGGAGTCAGCGACCTTAATCGCCTTCTGACCTTTAAGATAAGGCGTCAGTGTCTCGTAAGTCATATTGCTTAGAGTGACTTTATTACCGCCTGTCAAATTACCGGCACCAAGAACAGAATCAATCAAAGGTGAAGATGTACCACTACCCTTAACAGGTGTCATGGAATATTCAATGATCAGGTCGGCTGTTGTAAAGCCTTTTGCTTTCTCTGCTGCAAAAGTATCCCAGAACTGCTGGATCTGCGTAGCGTCACATTTTAAATCTACATCGAGCTGAGCCGCCACTGACGTTCCTTTCGCTGCTACTGTCTTCTGTGCTGAGGACGCTGTAATCTTGAACTGACCAATCCCATCCGTAGGTACTGCACCTGAACCTCCAAAAGCAAAATACGTATAACCAAGATTACCTGCCTGCCGGTTATCACGATCGGTAGGCATACATGTATAAGCCTGCCCTTTGAAACCAGTACCTGAGGATGAACCATGATCATAATTGAACCATGAGCCTACACGATTGGCATAATATTTTGATACTTTACCCTGGTTACCAAGTTCATAATAATTCCAGAAATTGTTTTCATATGCAGAACCACCAGAACCATAATCTCCAAGATTTGCATCTTCTGGTAAACTTAATACATCGGAAGCTAACGAGCCGCCGTAGGCTTTCTCGAGATAAGCTGGTAGGGAATAGAAAGCTGGACTTTCATTACCACCTTGAGAACAAATAAAGCCTGCAATGATAACTGGCACATAGAATGAGGAAGATTCATCACGATTCTGTGTCTGTAAGTAGTCAGTGATGTATTCCGTGTAATAGCTGGGGTCTGGACAAAGCTGGCTGATTACCGCAAGGATATTCAGAGTAATAGAATTACGGATGACATCAGCATACTGTGGATATGCATTTAACGCATTACCCTTAGTAGAGTCGATTCTTGCCGCAAAATTACCAACATCCCTGAAACAGTTGACAAAGTTCTTCTTAGCCGCATCAAGCGAGTCAGAACCAGCTGTCACATGATTCAAAGCTGCTTCATAATCACTGTATGTCCATGCACCATTCCTGAATGATTCAATCTTCACAGGATCATTCAATACATCATCAGATATGATCGTAGTACCTGTACCCGTGGCAGGCGCACTGCCTGATATTGCATACACTGCAGATGCCCTGGGACGTGAATTATCCGCCGGCATCACGACATGAACATCATTCATATTAAAAGAAGCATTCCCTTTATCTACTACAATAAAGGAATGCTCTACCAGTGAATTATCAGGACTCATAAAATCATCTGGATAGCTGAACAACATTGTATCAAGTGCAGACCACTTACATTGAGAAAATGTATTCATGGATGCATTTGCATCAGTGCTCATTGTAGGTTGACCAGTCCTTGTATTACTTACTTTCTCGATATACACCAACCACGCTGGACGCATGACAGCCACACAATCAGGGTCAGTTGTCGTAATACCTGAATCACCTTTCTGGTTCGGATTGGTAGCACCCGAACTGGATTCATTAGCTGCTAACGAGGTAACACCAGATGATGTAAATATCAACATCATTGCCATTAACATAGCAGTTATTCTTTTAATTTGTTTCATTTTATAAATCATCTCCTCTACACAAAAAAAGAGATACATCTTTTAATTAGAAGCATCTCTCTAGCTAAATGTTCTATGGATTACATCAGATATTTCTACAACAAACGCAGCTGCAATACAAAATACGAATCCAATATTCAAAAGTATATTGTCCTTAACATGTGAAAATACATAGTCATCACTATACCTATTTACATACAAATATTCTGACCACGTACTACCTAATGCTAATAGTATATAAGCGGCTGTAACAATAACTTCTGAACAACCTTTATAAGTATAACCTGCACATACACAAATTACACTTTCTATAACAAATAGAATAGGGATTGTCAGATAATTCACCGCTAAATACAAAGCACCATACCTTACTGGCACCTCAAGATTTGACTTTTTCACAATATCTATCGGCACATGTGTTATTCTTGCTTTATCTCTATAAAATTTATCTTTTGACCAGTCTACTAATCTTAATCGTATACTGATATTTAAATGGAATGCTACAAAACATGCAATTGTAAAAATGATTATATCTGTCATATTTCTGATGACTACCAATAATATGAGCAAAGTTGTGTTAGAATTAATAACTTGTTCCATAACAATCACCAATTATAAGTATAACACATATCATTTTATTGGTATATACTCCTTTCTTGAAAAATAAAAGGACACATCATATAATGACATGTCCTCTTATAACCATTATTTATCTTCCTGCTTAATTGCTTTTCTCACTCTGTTTTACAGAATCTATCCAGATTTTACTAAAAATACTATACACTATGAGTATTATCCAAAGTATTTTAGTATAAAGTACAACGCCTAAACTGTATCTTAGCAGCCATTTAGCCAGCAATGCATAAATTCCATAAGCAAAAGTCAGTAAATTACCAAAAACTACCACAACGCATGTGCGCATAAAATAGGCATGTTTTAATTCACGAACAAGTTCAAGAATATTGATGCTCATACCAATCAATATATACTGCAGAGCTACCCAGCAAATTAGAGTTATTACAAGTCCTGCCAAGTTACTTAGTGATGCTATATTAGTACCTAAATACTGCACATCATTTATGAATGCAATTATGTGAACATACACATAATTTACAGCTATTGGCCCCTTGTACATAAAATACACAATGAATAATGTATAAACACTCCATATTATTCCAGTTCTTCCGAGATTGAAATACCAAGATTTCATAAAATTTTTAAGCATATTATATTTATCTCCAAGCCCAATTGCTTCTGCCTTCTCTTGAAGACTAATACTGTTATTAATATCTTTTTTAATTAAAATTTTGAACATACGATTACCTCTTGGTAATCAGTATGATGTGCAAATTCCCAAATGTCAATAACTCTTTTAATAAAGACATACTTAGGCGTTGGAAATACTCCTTTCTTATACAAAAAAGAGATACCTCAATCAGAAGTATCTCTCTTATAAACTCATAACCAATATATTTAATTATTTTGATAAACTGATAGCACCATGATCAGTAGGTGTGATGTCACGGGATCCATCAGATGTCTTGCTGCCCAGTGTTACCACACGAATTGGCAACTGAGTGGTTGGATTGAAACCTGTAGGATCTGCATAACCCTTTCCATCCTTATGGACTGTGTATTGCTTTATTTCTGTACCCTTTATACCTCTGGCTGCTGCACTGACACCAATCCAACCACTATTAGATCTTGATGCTCTATACCCTGCGAGATTACTTGTAGCTGGGATTCTGACTCCCTGGCCCTGGTAAAGCTCTACGGTTAACACACCATCAACTCCATAGTAAATCTTAGGTGCCTTATGTGTTGTAGAGGAGTTCCAAGTCATACCATCAAGGTTCAGCGCAAGCATGCCATCAGTAGATACGATCTTGTGGTCATCAGCGTAGGAATAAGCAGTTGTGGCGACCTGAGTGGAAGCTGCAGGAGCTGTAGCGCCAGTACCTGCTGCATCAACGACATTTAACGCAACAGTAATGACATTGCCAGTTGGAACACCATTTACAACATTCTGGAACTGAATCACTTCTGCACCAACCTCTGTGGCTGCAACGACAATACCCTGTCCATCACCTGCCGGAGCGAATGCTGCATATGCACTTGTCTGTAATGGCATCGGTGTACCACCAGCAGCTGCCAGTAAGTTCGTTACACCAAAGTTTACCATTGTTCCCTTATACATCGCCAATGTATATGTTCCATCAGCATTTGCCAGGAAGACAGGCGCCGGATTGCCAGCATCATTCTGCAGATATGTAATAATACCTGTTGCCGTCAGCTCCTGTGCCTCGGCTGCATTCACAATAGTAGTCAGAATTGCATCATTACCTGATACAGATGCTATTGTTGATCCATCAGCACCGACAGCCATGATTGAACCGGCTACAAGAACTGATAATGCTAAGTTAATAGATTTCTTGATTAAATTTGTTCGTTTCATTATATAACCCTCCTTAGGTTTGAACCTTGAATTATGTTTCATATGTTGATTACTTATTCTCTAACATACTAAATATCTGCTGTTCGGAATACCCTGTTAGACTAGAAATCATTTGTACATCACAACCATTATCAAGTAACTTTCTAATTACTTCTTCTTTACCCTCTTCTTTACCTTCTAGTCTACCTTCTTCTTTACCTTCCAATCTACCTTCTTCTTTACCTTCCAATCTACCTTCTTCTTTGCCCTCTTCATAAAAACTTTGCCCTAATCCACTCATAATATTCAACTCCTTCTTCACTTCATTTGGCAGCTCTATACCATAATTAGACAATATAGAACTACGCTCACCATCTGTCAACTTATTTGAGAACATGGCATCCAATGCTTTGTGCATTGTAGATGAAAATACACTGTCATCTCTTTGAATATTCTTTAAACCAATAAATATAATATTCATCATAGAGTCAGGAGATCCCACCCAACTACAATCACCGTACACTTCATTGGCTTTTAGATTTGTACATAAAAGGCTATCTTCTGGCCTATTCATGCATAACCATATTGTATAGACAGGTTTTATCAGATTATAATCATCTTTCTGAAACTCAACTTCTTTCTGAGCCGATATTAATCTAGCTGCATAAAAGATAGCTCGATTCATCAAGTCATAAGTAAGATGACTTCTGCGCTGAGCTTCTACATTAATAATTACCTGTGTTGTAAAATTTTCATTCAATCTTGCATAAAATTTCACATCATACGCGATCTTACCTTCTCCATCTGCTTCATTCTCATTACCAAGACCATTAATATCTCTTGCTAAATATGTATTTGTAAGTCCAGGTTCTACAGGAATTCCAATTTCAATATTATCTTCTATTAAAGAAGCAATTTCGTCAAGAGTTTTATCTTTAACTGCTGCAACTGCACACTTTAGTATACACGCTAAAACTGTGCGATTCTTTAATACGCTTTTAGCTCTACCATCATATTGCCATTTGTCAGATGTTTTAGGTACACCTGACTGTCTTGCAGCTTTAATATCAATCGCCATAAAATACTCCCTTCATTTACTATCAAATTCAAGATAGATCTTCTCCCATTCGCAAATTACACTCTTGTTTATACTCAGTTTCATCATCAATTGCTGTTACTATTGGACAACAATCGCTCTCTTGTTCAGTTAGATATACAGCATCATCCACCTGTTCCAAGTCAACATTAATTATACCTATTAATACCCCAGTCAATTCCATCACTGCATTATTAGCAGCCTCTTGATTATCTACTAGCATAAATAAATTCATACTATCCTTATTATAATTAGCATGTAGCATCTTAACACCATATTTTAAACAGGATTTCTGTGCCACTTTTAATACTTCTGAGTTAGTCATTTTTCTTGCTTGTAATTCTGTTATCATATAAATCAACCCCTCCTCTTGTGACAGTAGCTTCACTATATCTATTCCAGGTTGATTTAGCCACAGCTCTACTGTATTTCTTGTCTAATTTAAAAAGCATGATAACTCTCCTATCTCATTAGGCGCTGTATAGCGAGCTGTAGCTAAATCAAGTGCTTGCAGCATACCTAACTCATCTTTACTTCTATTCACAAAATAAACTACAGCAGATTTAATAGAAATACCATCATTGTCAATATACTCAATGTCATTTAATCCAACCCACTGAGCTGGATACTTTTCTTGAATTTGTCTCCATGTCAATCTTTCCGTCAAATTTCCATTAGGGTTCTTATCTAACTTGTTAACATATTCCTGTAAATCATGATCTAATTCTCTCTCACTCTGTAACGCAATTGCCATAGTATAACCCTCCTTAGGTTTGACTTTGAATTATGTTTCTCAATTATATATGTAAGATGCTTGTATTATTTTTCGTTATAGTACTATTGTAGCATGTTAATGAGTCATATTACAATAGTACTGATAAGTTTAATACGAGCTTTTCAAAAGGAGAGATACAGAAGTACCTCTCCTAACTTATTTCAATCTATCTAGTAGGCGTGTTACTTTTCTTGTACCAAACTGTTGATTGTATACGTTCTGATATTTCTGCTGTATTAAACATCCTGGACTTTCCTACCTTAACATCTATATACCTGACTTTTTTTGGAATTGTACATAGCTTTCACATTTCCGACACAATCATAAACTACAACGGTATTACTATCCTGTTCAATTGAAAATGCATATTCAAATAAATCGTACGTCTCAGGTTTAATATTGGCTAGGAATACTTGGAAATATGCTTTATAGTCAGAACCGTCGACATTATTTAATGACTCCTTTGGTAGCAAATTTAGACTAAGATAAGTAGACTCTTTAACCCCTATGTAAATATTTTTATATTCCATCATCAAATAATGATAATTCTACAGCCAATTATTGCAACCGCACATGCACCAAGTACTGTAACCACAGGCAGCATATATTTGGCATGGTACTAGAATGATATCTCTGCTACTTTCACAGATACATATTGAAACAGTATATTCAATTTATCTAATGTAGATTCAATATCTTTCATCAGAAATAATACAACTGCATAAATTAGAAGCACAAATATCCAGACACATGACATCTTCTGCAATACCCGATCAATTGTGTCAATTTTTATTTTGTCCTTATAAATCTTAATAATTGACATTTCTATTCACTCCTTCCAAAGAAATCTTAGTTTGA
>ERZ1026878.2067-NODE-2067-length-10454-cov-127.496682_pt1 | contig 10454 bp, 8 predicted proteins | sample MGYA00380169_ERZ1026878 | MGnify/ENA primary metagenome ERZ1026878 (study PRJEB33269, sample SAMEA4719805) | human gut metagenome | biome: human-associated habitat; feature: organic feature; material: feces | place: Cameroon | collected 2013-10 ...
TCTTGGAGGAAAGGTAGATGCCACGAAGGTGGACGGCGCGACCGTGAAATGGCAGGCAGCCGTCGACGGCATGAACCACGCCCTCACCGACAACGACTACCAGTGGGCACTCGGCACCAACGGTCTGCCCATACTGCAAAAGAAACAATAACAACCCCTAAACAACACGCATCATGAAACGAACAACCATTCATATATCCGCAGCCATCGCCCTGCTGCTCGGCCTTGCCGCCTGCACACAGGACGAAGCGGGATTCCTGCCGGAAGGGGCGGAAGGCACACCCATCGTCTTCACCGCCATGGGGCTGAATCCAGCCGCGACAGCCACCGTCGGCACCCGTGCCCCCGCGGATGGCAATTGGAAGGGTGTGCAGAGCGTGGCAGTTCTGATGGACGGCATGGTGAAGACGTACAACGTGACGCCCTCCACCGCCGACCCCACCAGCGCCACGCTGACCTCCACCGACCCGTACTACTGGACCAACCACAACGACATCACCGTCACAGCGTGGTGGCCCTACACCGCTGGCGAGACAACCCCACCTGCGGTAAAGGTAAAAGCCAACCAAAGTGCCCAGAAAGACTTTGAGGGCAGCGACCTCATCGTAGCCGACGGACAGACGGTGACCTACGGTAGCCCCACGCTCCGCTTCACCCACCGCACGGCGCGGGTGACCATCGTTCTGACGGACTACACCGAGGGGCTGGCATCCGTGCAGCTGACGGGTCTCTCCACCGAGAATGGCAATCCGGATAAAATCACCCCGTATGACAAGGGCAGCAACACCTACACCGCCATCGTAGCCCCGCAAAGTGTGGCAGCTGGCACGACCTTCATTACCTGCACCTTCACTAACGGCAAGACCTTCGTTTATAAGATGAAGAATGCTACCGACTGGCAGGCGGGCGGTGAATATACCTACACCGTCTCCCTCGCTGCGGCAAAAGACCTGGGCTATACCATAGAGAGCAACGGCAGCTACACCGTGACCTCCGCCGATGGCTTGATGAATGTAGCCAAATTAGTGAACGGAGGTAAGACCGACATTAACATTACCCTCGACACAGACATTGACCTCACAGGCAAAAACTGGACGCCGATAGGCACGAACTACGAAAAGCGATACAAGGGTACCTTCGACGGCCGCGGCCATACCATCAAGGGGCTGACCGTTACGACAAATGACCAATTTGTGGGTCTGTTCGGCTATCTCGATAAAGCTGGTACGGTGAAGAACGTGGTGATGGAAGGCATACAGATAACAAGCAATCACGTGTTAATGTCAGGCAATACTGGCGGCGTGGTAGGATATAGCTGGGGCACCATTGAAAACTGCTCGGTGTCGGGCAGCGTCAGCGGCACGAAGTGCGTCGGCGGTGTGGTGGGTGCTCAAAAGGCCGGTTCCATCACCGGATGCAGCTCCTCGGCCATAGTTAAGGGAACGCGCTATGTCGGCGGCGTGGCAGGAGAAAAATGGGGCACCATGACCGCTTGCTATGCCACAGGCAACGTAACCTTAGAAATAGACTCCCCAAAGGATCTCTCTGGCGGCGGTCTGGTGGGATTCAACGGAGGAAGCGGCGTCCTTGCCTGCTATGCCACGGGCAACGTAACCAGTACAGGTAGTAGCACTGGCAATGTGCATATCTTCGGCTTGTTGGGAGATAACTACACCACCGTGACCGCCTGCTACTGGAAGAGCAATCAGGAACGAGGCTATAAGACCGCTCCCGAATCTACGAAGGTGGACGGCACTAACGTTACCTGGGAGAATGCCGTTGATGCCATGAACCGCGCCTTGCAGAACGCAGGCTCAAAGTGGCGTTACGAACTTAACGGAGCATTGCCTACATTGAGGAAACCGTAAACCGTCGGGCGGAAAAGTTCCGCCCGCAACGAACTAATGATGTTAATTTCATTATTGGTCAAATAATACTAAATCCCCCATCCTGCTTTCTCTAGCGGGATGGGGGATTTTTCTTTTGTACAGAAGTTTCATAAGTAGGCTCCTCACGCCCTGAGTCAATGGTCGCCGGACGAAGAATAATAATGACTTACACAGATTCTAAGAAGCTAGAAGAGAGACCGAAAACGTTAAAGAATACTAATTAGGTGTCGCATTGCCCACGAATGAGACACCTAAAACCAAAAAAGTATACCAAAAAAAACAAATATTACCCCCCCCCACTTTCAAATAAAACCCTTATCTTTGCACCTGATTTCTTAAAAATCTGTATCATGAAGGATTTCAAATGTAGTAAATTATAATCAAAATATAATAGATATGAAGAAAGTTTTAACTAAGAAAAAGTATGTAGTTCCATCTATGCAGATTCTCGAATTGGAATCTACGCAGATTCTCGCAGGAAGTAAAGTCAATTCTACACCTTCTGTGAATGGTTTTGAACCCGATGTTTCTTTGGGCTCTGGTGACATGCAAGAAAGCAGTCCTGCTAGAAGAACTAGCATTTGGGACTAAGATGAATATTAAATGAAATGTATATGAAATTATCCAGTTTATTACCCCAGATGGCTTGCGCCCTCCTCCTTATGTCGAGTTGCTCGCAGGAGGATAGTCTGACGCCAGGCGAAAGTCCATCTTCTGTTGGCGGCATTCTCATCACCACGCAGGTATCAGATGTTGCTACCCGTGGCATCACCGAAACCGCCACCTTGCAAAACTTCGGCATCTGTATCCAGGGTTCCGGAGAGAACGCTTCATCTTTACAATATGATAATGTGGAGATGACGAAGAACGGCGAAGAGTGGACTTCTGCTACCCCGATGCTGTGGCAGAGTGAGATTCCTTCTGCCGACATCATTGCCTATGCCCCTTATCAGGCTGAAATAAGCGAAGCCTTGGCAACCCAGAAGCAGTTCCCTGTATCGGTGAAAGCCGTACAGACTAAAGAAGACCTGTCTTCCGACCTTCTGGTGTTCAAGGCTAAGGATTATACTCCAACCATCGTCGGCGAGAACAAAGACAAGAATGTCACAGTAACGTTTGATCATGCCTTCAGCCAGCTGATGGTAACCTTCAACTTCCATTCCGCCTTTTCCAACGACGAGGTAGATCTGTCAAAGATAGAAGACGTAAAGGTAGAGGGCACTGTTTTGTCAGGCGTATGCGATTTTTCTCAGGACAAGCCGCTGGTAACGGTTAAGCCTGATGCCGCAACCGAGGCCATCACTCCAGAGAATGTTTCTTTCCAGGCAAAAGATGCAGAGCATGCCAGCATCTCTGCCCAATACTCCTGTCTGCTGGTTCCGCAGACCATCCAGGCTGCCAACCAGCCTCTGACGGTTTCCTTCCGATTGGGTGAAACCACCTATTCATGGAAGTCGAATGCCGACATCACCCTGAGGCAGGGCAAGTATTATACCCTTTCGCTCAACATCAAGAAGACCGGAGTTGTAGTAGAAGGAACGATTCAAGACTGGATTCCGGCAGAAGGTAACAATGAATACATAGCAAATTAATAACTAGTAAAAAACAAGAGATATGAAGAAATTTAGATTCTTATACATCGCTGCCGCAGCATTGCTGTTTGCAGCTTGCGCTAACGAAGAAGACGGTATCGGCAACAATGGTCCTGTTGCTGCTACCGTACAGGCGGACATTGTTAAAAACATCACACGTGCCACCACTGACGATACATGGTCTAAGAATGATGCCATTGGCGTATATGCCACATCTTCTGGCAATACAACAGGAGACAACAAAAAGTATGTAACAACAAATGGGGATGGTACTTTTGAAGCTGCTGATAATAACAACACCATCTATTTCAAGAACAACGAAGAGACAACGTTTAGCGCATACTATCCTTACAGCGAGTCCTTAAAAAATGGAAAAATGGATTGGAATATGGATGAGGTAAAAGCAAATCAACCATGTAAGGCTGATGTGCTTTTTGCCTCTGGGGCTACAGCAAGCAAAGCATCTCCAACTGTGAATTTTACAGATGCAGAACATCGCTTTAAGCATTGTATGAGTTTGGTTGAATTCAAAATTAAGCCAGGGCAGGGTGTCAAAGATAACAATTATAGATTCAATCGCTTAGAGTTGAAAGGAATATTTAGAAGCGGTCAATTTGACACAAGAACAGGTGCGGTTATAACTATTGGTGACAGAGGCTCTATTAGGCGTGATTTTGATGATGTATATTTTGAAAATGAAGAAAGTTTTGCTTATATCATGTTGCCGCAAAGCCTTGAAAGCAATAAGATGGATATAGAGATTTACTTGTTGTTGAATGATAGCGAAGTAAAATACACAACCCCTATAACACCATCCACCAATGGACAATTTGAAGGTGGCAAAAAATATACATACAACATAACTGTTAAAAATACTGGGATTACTATAGAAAATGCTAATATAGTTCCTTGGGGATATGGTGATTCAGGTAATTTAGACGCAGATATAGAATTATAAGGTACTGAAAATAGGAAATACAGGGTTAGTGAGCTTAGCTGCTCACTAACAATAAAAAACTGAAGATTATGAAGACGATAAAACAAAGAATTTCCTATGCGGTAATGGGCCTTATGGCTATGGGCTTTACTGCATGTACGCAAAATGAAGATATGGCTCCAACGCTGAAAGGGCAGGAAATCAATGCCACTTTCTCTGTTGGAGGTATGCAGACTCGTGTCAATACTTTAGGACATGGTGACAATTGGGAGAATGAGGACCTAATAAGTGTACTGCAAATTTTCGGTGATGAAACAACTAAAACTGGTGAATATAAATATGTGGAAGAAAATGGGTTATACCGTTGGGAACCTACCGTAAGACTTCGCTGGGAAAGAGAGGAAAGATGCGAATTGATTGCTTGGTATCCTTCTGATATAACCAATCCTTATATTTATAATTTGCATACAGACCAGAGTGATGTGACTAAGTTGAAAGCTGCAGATTTAATAAACGGATATTGGTACGATGTCCCTTACGATTATGTAGATATTCCTATGAAGCATCGTATGTCTATGGTTACAATAGTATATCATGTTGGAACTGCAGATTATCCTAATATGGATATTAGTGAACCACAAGTGTATTCTAAAAACACCAGTGTTAATTTTTTTAGAGACAAAGATCAGGAGCGATTTGTCATGAGTTCACCCACAGGCAATCCTGATTGGGTAAAAGCTTGCATACATGACGATGGTATGTTTTCTGCAATCGTTATCCCTGGTTCATACAAAACTGACGAGATTTTCTTGAAATTCAAGATAGGCGATAAAAACTTCCATGCTAAAATGAAGTCAGATACAGACTTTCAAGAGGGTCAACGCTACACCTACAAACTCGATGTAGGAAAAGATATAGTGAAACTGACCCAAATCAGCGTAGATGGTTTGACTGGTTGGACAAATGAAGATGATCTCAAATAATTGGAGGAAAGAATATGAAAAAGATATTTCAATACATCATGCTGGCAGTCGTTACTATAGTAATGGCGTCATGCACAAGTGATATAGAAGAACCAACCGCAACAACAGGCAAAAGCAACGTACAGTTGGTTGTTGGTGAATTTCCTGCATTCGGAGATTCACAGACTCGTGCTATTGGTACACCTGATGAAGGCAAGACTTCATGGGCAGAAGGAGATGAACTACTTTTGGTGATAGACAACACCTTTTATGGAAAACAGTATGCAACTTTTACATATAATGGCAAGAGTTGGAAATTGACAAGTGGTGAATTGGTTTATCGGGAAGGAGACCCTGCATACATACCTCATGTATATTATGCCCCTAATTACAAATGGGAAGCTGGCGAATTGTTTTTGAAAAAAGGTAAGGTTGCAGGAACGGATGAATATATCGAGGGAAAAGCTATAATCACTGGTAATGGTGAGACTATAACCGTTTCTTTTGCCGAGGCAACACGCAAATATTCACGTTTGCGTATTGCAACTCTACCCAATGAGCAAATAACAGTTGATACCGAAGATTTCACTCCTGCGGGCAGCAGCGATATGGAACAGAAAGGAAATTATACACTTACTTCGGATGAAAAGGGCAATGCCTATTTATATGGTACTTTTGAAAATAATTCCGAAGTTACAGTGAAATATAGAGAAGCACCTTTGAAAACTTACACATTCTCGCAAGCAACAGAAAATGCTAAGAGTTATGCTCTGGATGCTACTGTCATTTCGGCAAATAGTGCAGAAGAAATAAAGTCAGCTATTGAGCAAGAAGTAGCAGATGGCAAGACTGCTATAAGACTCAACCTCGCTTCTGATGCTGGCGATAATGAGTTTAAGGCTATCCGCGAAGCTTTTAAGAATGTGAAATCTGGCACTATAGACCTCACTCTAATAGGATGCAAGGAAATTCCTGCAAATGGTTTGAACAATCAATTAGGAGAACTAGAGGCATTAAAATCTATTTCTTTGCCTGATGTGACAAAAATTGGAAAGAATGCCTTACTCTTCTGTGTATATTTGGAAGAAATAAATACTCCAAATGTAACTTCAATACACGAGAATGCTTTTGGGGGATGTACAAACTTACAAAAAATTACTTTTGGAGAGCTAACTGAAGTGAAAGGGATATCTCATGACTATGACGGAATCCTTGCCCCTGGGGTAGACACTAAAAGTATAAATTTAGTTTTGTCAGAGAACCAAAAAGTTATGAAAAATAACAGGCAAGGAAATGAATATATTTGGAAGCCTACGGGTGAAAGTTACTTTGCCAGCCCTGACAGTGATAATGGTATATTCCTCGACTATCAATTTAGGTCAGTAAAGAGTTGGGAATAAACGGCAGTACTATCAAGTTTAACTCCTAAGCTGGGCAGGAGTATAAGTTGCCCAGCAAACATATCCCCCGCACCTCACGGGAAACGACAAGGGTCTATATGCCACGATGAACAGGTGGCGTATAGACCCTTGATTATATGGTGATATTCGATATCTACATCTCCGCTTTCAGCAGTTTTATCTCTTCTGCCGTCAGCCCCGTCATATCCATGACCGATGCATCATCCATTCCATTAGCCAGCATCTTCTTGGCAATCTCAAGGCTTCGCTGGTTCATGCCTTCTTCTATGCCTTCTGCTCTACCTTTCTCCATGCCTTGTTTTATGCCCATTTCCATGCCTTCAGCCTTACCTTTTTCCATACCTTTCTCCATACCTTTCTGATATCTGTCATCCAGGAGGGTTCTTTCAACACTTACCGAATCCCAGAACTTGTCGTAGGCTCTGAGTTCGGCATCCGAGAAACCGGAAATCTCCAGTTCCTCTACGGCTTTTCCAATCTCCGGATCATTGAGCAGGTCGGAAGGAATCTCCTTCGTGTTGGAATTGATTTCCGTGAGGAAACGGAGCCACAATACCATCATGCGCTTGTCGGCGATGGAATGAGGAGTGAACTTAGGGAGTTCAATGAAAGTGAAATGCAAGCCTTTAATTACTTTATTGCTGTCCTTATCGTGCACGATGCGGTAGTTGTGGATAAAATCCGGAGTATCATGCACAAAGATATCATTCACAAGATTCAGGGAATACACGGGTTGGAGTTCACTGTATTTTCCTCCCTTTTTAGCCTGACTCACATAGAGCTTGGATGCATTGAACAGTACTCGCTGCTGGAAAGCGTCAGACCATTCCATCTGCATTTCCACGCAGAACTTCCTGCCTCTGGCATCTGAGCAGAGTACATCCACTATGGTATTCTTGCCCCCTTCGAGCTGGGGCACAAGTTCTGTTGGCAGATACTTTATCTCGTGTATCTGCTCCTCTTCGCTGAGTGGCAGGAGTGCGTTCAGAAGACTAATCAGTCTTTTAGGATGATTGCCGAATATCTTCTTGAACGTGAGGTCTGCCTTAGGGTCTAAGTACTTCATAATCATCTGTTTTAAAATTCGCTACCGCAAAGTTACGACTTTATTTTCATATCTGCAAGAGATTTCTAGGAAAAGTTGCAGGAAAAGTTAGGAAGCCACATATTTTATATTATAAGGTCGCGAATCAGCGTCCGCAGTGTTGCTGCTCCTTAAAACTTATATATAGGCAAAACCTTGACCTTATATCCATTTTTCTCAATTACCCTTTCCTCATTCATCGTGACAATGATCAGATTGGAGCATTTGAGTTCTCCCGCACATTCTATGATGCTATCTACCTCCCGCTTGAGCGTTCGTTCGGAAGAGAGGTCATAACATACTTGTATAAGACTTTCTACATGAGCACCCTGCCTTGTAACAAAATCAGTCTCCTTGTCATTACGGGAGCGATAATAGAAAAGCGATGTTTCTGCATGATATCCCCTGCGAACCAACTCGATAAAAACCTGATTCTCCAATAACCTGCCTAAGTTCTCACTCACACTAAAAGCCTTGGCTTCTACAAAACCATTGTCAACCACATATACTTTCTGTGGAGCTTTCTTCATCACTTTCAACTTGTTGTTGTAACGTGGCAGATAATACAAGAGATAGGGTTCTCTTAAATATCCCATAAACTTCTTGGTGGTTGCTACGCTTGAAAATCCCAGCGCTTCTGCCAGTTCGTTGGCACTGAAAGGATTGCAGAAGTTAGAAACCAGATACATGGCCAGGTTGTTCAAATCCTCCACATTGCGTACTTTATGGCGCTTGGCAATGTCTTTCCAAATGATGGAATCAAAGAGTGTGGAGAGATAGTTTTGGGTCAGGCTTCTTGCTGCTACAGTCTCTGGATAACCACCATGGTGCAGATAGTCTGCTATAAGCGAGAGGTCTGATGCGCTATCTTTCATCTCAGATACTTCCGAAAGATTTCTGTGGTTCCAGATAAAGAATTCTGAAAGACTGAAAGGCAGCATCTCTATCTGGATATATCTGCCAGTGAGTAATGTTGCCATTTCACTACTCAGCAGTTTGGCGTTGCTTCCCGTAATAACCATGTTGATTCCCATGCGGTAAAGCTTGGAGACCCACAAATCCCAACCATCCAGATTTTGAACCTCATCAAGCAGAAGATACTCGAAGCCGGGATAAACGGCACGTAGTGTTTCCCAAACCAAATCATCGTCCCATACACTCAGGAGTTTGCCGTCATCAAAATTCAGATAGGCAAAGTTCCTGTCTTTCAGCATCAGCAAAGCCTCTGTCGATTTGCCTGTTCTTCTAGGACCTGTTATCAACTTGATTTGCTTACTTGCCAACAGTTCATCCACATCATATTGGGTATGACGTGTAAGGTAAGGACGGGAAAGCAGAATATCCCGTTCCTTTTTCTGGTTATTGATAATTGTTCTCATTTCTCTTCAGATGAATTGATTAAACCGGGGCAAAGATACAAAAAATATTCAATATTTCATTCGTATTGAACAAAAAAGTGCTGATTTTATTCAATACGACGAACAAAATGAATAAAAACTGTACTTTAGAATGTTGAATGTTGAATGTTGAATGTTGAATGTTGAGGGTTGAATGTTGAATGAGTGTTGAGTGTTAAATGAGGGTGTGTCAAAAGTCCAAGACACACCCTCATTCTTAATTATACTTCCTTCCAATCTACCAGTCCCTTTCCCATATCATCCAGTTCAATGGCAAGGGCGATGACTTTTCTCTTATCAGCCTTGAAAGGTTCGGCATACTGCTTGGCTTTCATCTGCTCCGCGGCAGCATCCACGCCACCGTTGTTGCTCAGTTTCAGCTCCAGCACATAGATGAAGTTAGTGTTTTCTACCACCATATCAATCCTGCCCGTAGCTATCATCTTCTCTACTTCTACCCGGCAGCCGATGGCATAGAAGATGGTGCTCATAATCAGGCGGTAGCGCTCCTCCATGTCCATGCTGGCAAGCTTCTTGTTGCTGTAAGGCACGTCCGCTATAAGTGCCTTCAGGCATTTCATGGCTTCGGGAAGATTGCCAAGGCTGAGGTGAACATTCAGAAATGCCTGGGTAGATTGAAGGTTATTATTCTTGCGCATGGCAAGCGTTGGCAACACGATTTCATTCAAGGCTTGCCGAACCTCGAAGTTAGGAATGCCAAGAAGATAAGTTCCGTTTATGTAACCCTTAATCGTGAGATAGCCCGACTGATAGAGAAACAGCTCTGCTCCGCCGCCCGTCACGTCAGAAGTTTCTATAATTGTGTCCAACAGGGCACTATTGTCAAAATCCTTCAAACGAATCTCCATGTCATCCACAAACTTAGGCAACATGGAGGTAGCTCCAGATGAAGCCCAATAATTCCTCAGTTTGGAATCAGCAAGGGCATTGATAAGGCTGAAAGGATTAAAGATATCCACCATATTATCATGGCTGAAATGATAGCCATCATAATAAGCAGTCAGTTGCGCTACAGCTTCATCAAAAGTCCATCCTTTCCTTGCTGCCAACTTATTGATTTCCGGCTTGAAATCACGTACCACCTCTTCCTTCGTGATACCGCAGAGAGCCGCATACTCAGAATCAAAGCTGATATTACTCAGATTATTGAG
>ERZ1026878.2069-NODE-2069-length-10443-cov-8.058818_pt1 | contig 10443 bp, 7 predicted proteins | sample MGYA00380169_ERZ1026878 | MGnify/ENA primary metagenome ERZ1026878 (study PRJEB33269, sample SAMEA4719805) | human gut metagenome | biome: human-associated habitat; feature: organic feature; material: feces | place: Cameroon | collected 2013-10 ...
GAGACAGAAACAATATATAAATGCTGGATTTGCAATTTCTCCCTTAAATAACTTATATGTTAAAATAGTCATAATCAGGAAAAAAAGGACCAGAATATAAATCATAAAAATATCTCCTTTACATTATAATGCCGCATTAATCTTCTTCACTACATCTAACAAATACTCACCATTTCTAAGCTTCCCAGAAATCTTTCTGGCATTTTCTGCCATTTCATAATATTGCTGTTCGCTTAATTCATCAAATGCCTTAGAAAAATCATCAATTGAATCAACAACAATTCCGACATTATTATCCTTTACAAATTCAGCTTCTGCCGCCCTGCTCCATATCACTACTGGCAGACCTGACACAAGATATAAAGATAACTTATGAGGATTATTATACCTGAGATAATCTCCTGTATTTCCTGTACATCCATCAATACCCTCTCCGTCCCATACAAGGCCAAAGCCTTCATTTAACTTAGATGGTATCTCATCAGCTGGAAATGCACCCTTATAATCAATTGATTTAGAATTTAAAATGTCTTTATTAAAATTAAGTCCATATAAATTAACTTTCACTGATTTGTCTAAATCATTAAGACCTTTTATGTACTTACACTTATTAGTATCAAGATTTCCTGCTATATTTAATGTCTTTGAGTATTTAATCTTTTTATCAGAAGGATTACTTTCTGTCAGATAATCAAAAATCCTGAGATTATATATCCTGTTCTTATCAACACCTTTGCTTACTAAATACTTCGCCATACTTTCATTATGTGCTACAACATAATCAGCTATCCCACACATTGTATTATCCATATATTCAAAATCTGCCGCTGATTCTGGAAACATCTTTCTTAATGAATCCAGATCGTGAATAATAAACGCCAGCTTTATATTTCTTGTCTGTCTTGCATTCTTTAATATATCTATATATTTCTTATTAAGATAAATTGGGTGTGGAACAAACAGTAACGAACCTTTAGGTATTCTGTTAATCTTGTTTAACTCAAGATAATTATTAATCTTCTTAATATATTTATTACCCTGCTTTTTAATCTTTAAATAGTATGGCTTTACTCCATTATTATCAAGAATCTGATTACAGTCATTAACTGCCTTTGAACTTGCATTTTTTGATTCGTCAATCTGTATTTTTATGTAATACTTATCACTCATTAGCATATCCTCTTTCATTTAATCTTCAATAAAATGCTTAAATTTGTCACCTTCAACCTCGATATCATAGCCTGCCTGTGAAACTTTAATACTGCTTTGTTCGTAATCTACAGCTTTATTCATCTGCGCCTCAATAGCTTCTACCCATTGGTCAACAGGCTCATCAAGTCCTACAAATTCAACATTTCCAGTAACATTTACAATATCAGGCACAACATTCTTAGAAGTAACACAAGGAAGCCCCGCCGCCTGTGCTTCTATAAGAACAATTCCCAGCCCCTCAAATCTTGAAGGAAGCACAAATACATCCATTGCCTGCATTATTTCATTAACATCACTTCTTATGCCCATAAACATAACATTTTCTTCAAGCTTTAACTTATTAACCTTATCCTTTATTGCTGCTTCCTCAACACCCTGTCCAACAAGAAGCAGTCTGCTGTCAGGATATTTCTTATGGAATGAATTATATATATCAATAAGCAGTTCGTGATTTTTCTGATACTGAAATCTTCCTACGTGTCCTACAACTATATCATTGTTATCAATGCCAAGTTCTGTTCTTACTTTATCTCTTATCTTTGTATTTCTGCAATATTTCTTAACTTCTATAGCATTATTAATTATTCTGTAATTATCACTTTTTAATATTGACTTTTTATAGAAGAATTCTCCTGCTAATTCTGAACACGCCCAATAATCTGTTGCATATCTGTCTATATTATTCTTCCAGTAATTGTGTACTAATTCATAGAATTTTCTTTTCTTTCCTGTCTGCATTAACTGATTATTATGCGCGTGAATAATTCTTTTCTTTATGCCTGCTTTTTTTGCCATTTTCATTATATAGCCGCAATTAGCCAAGTCACAACAATTAAACCATATTGCACTATACATTCCCCTGTTTTGTTCAAAAAAAGTCTTTATTTCTTTTTTATACTTAAATGGCTCTCTAAACTGTGCGCTTTTTATAAAAATAATATTACTATTATGTTCTCTGTAATATTCTTCATCATAGCATATATCTGTAAATACCATTAAATCAAACTGCACATCATCTTTAACAGTTTCATAATATCTCTTAATAACAGTTTCAACGCCACCCGGATTGTCACTTTGTCCAATTACTAATATTCTCATTATTATTGCTCCCTTAAGTATGATACAAACTTACCTGTTTCCGTACTTATATCATATCCTGCTTCTGTCAATAACTTAGTGCCTTCTGCCCTGTCTATATTCTTCTTTAAATCACTATTTATAGCCTCTGCCCATACTTCTGCCCCGTCATCTAATGAAACAAAATCCACATTTCCTGTGATATTAACTACATCTGGAACAACTGCTTTAGATGTTATACAAGGAAGTCCTGCCGCCTGTGCTTCTATAAGTACCATTCCCAATCCTTCAAAATGCGATGGCAATACAAAAATATCCATAGCCTGAAGCAGCTTATTAACATCAGAACGCACTCCCATAAACATTACATTCTCAGTTATTCCCAAATCTGCAACCTTCTGTCTGATTGTTTCCTCTCCTTCGCCCTGACCTATTAACATCAATACTGCATTATTATCAAGCTTTAAATATTCATTAAAAACATCAACAAGGAATTCGTGATTTTTCTGATACTGAAACCTTCCTACATGCCCTATAACATACTTATCTTCCAGCTTATATTCTTTTCTAATCTCATCTCTAACAGCTTCATTAAATGCATAATCCTTAGTCTGGATAGCATTGTTAATTATATGATGCTTGGCTGAGTTAATTATATTCTCATTATAAAAATACTCTGATGCCGCCATTGAACAGCTCCAGTAATCAGTTGCATATTGGCTGAGTCTTGTCTTATTAAGATAGTGGAATATTCCTCTTAACTTTGAAGTTTCATTACCAGAATTATGTGCGTGGATAATTCTTTTCTTAATTCCATATTTTTTAGCATATACAAGGTAATCAATATTAGTTAATGTACAAGTATTATACCAGAACACATCATATTCACCTTTATGTGCTTTAAAGAAATCATCAAGTGCCTTCTTATACGCCTTATAGTCTTTGCTTTTCTGTGGTATTGTGTATATCTTAGAACCCTTAGCTGTAACTTCATCTGCATACACCATATTTTCCCAGTTACATAAGAAATCAAACTGAACATCATTCCAATCTATATTTCTATAATAATTCATTACACAGCTTTCCATTCCACCCGGATTATCTGTCATTCCAAATACTAATACCTTTATGCTCATTATACTATTCCTTTCAATCTGTCATAACTTTTACACTTTAAAATAATCCCTCATAGTAAATTTGACTATTAAGGGATTACCATAAACTCTATAACATTTTAAAAACTTCCACTGTACTTCTTCTTTAAGAATTTAGCGGCAAGAAATGATTTTACTTTCTTGATTTTATTAATTTTTTCAGTATACATAAATGGTACTTCTTTGTAATTTAAACCATTCTTATTCATCCAGACATCAAAAAGAAGCTCGCTTAATCTGCCCGGATATCTGGCCTGAAATGCATCATATTCTTTATCGCCAAGTCTTTTTTCCACTTCAAATAAAATATCAAATAACCATTTGCAATAATTATTAACATTTTCTCTGCTCATAATAAACATATTAAATGCATGCATATATGTCTTTTTCATATTAGCATCAAATGTTGCAAGATATTCCGGATATAACTCAGCTATAACTTCTCTTGTGCAATCTAATGTTTCTATATGATGAGTGTGTTCATAATGGCTGTAGATTGTTTCAATCATATAATTTCTCTTCTTTGGCACTATTACATCACACTTATCTAACAGGTGGGAAGCTTCCTCATATGACAATATATTATCCATTATATTGTCTGACTTCTTCTTTCCTTTGAAGTGTCTTCTATAATGTGCAAGACCGATATAATCAGCATCAAGATTCTTCCACGCCCAATACAGACCAGTAAGCTCGCAATACATAGAATTCTTAGATGATATGTTATCACCTGTATTATCCTTGGTGTAACCTATATCTTTCTTTCCTTCTGCACCAACCTGAACTGGTACATACATTTTATCCTTGGGCATTTCATATTTCTTATGAGCAGCCACTATTACCTTTATATCTTTTCCCATCATATTCCTCTCTGATTATGTTCCGTGATTCGTAAATACTGTTGCAACTGTCTTGAATAAAATCTTAATATCAAGAAGTATGCTCCAATTATCGATATACTCTAAATCCATCTTTACAACTTCATCAAAGTCCATAACACTATTTCGTCCATATGCCTGCCACATTCCTGTAATACCCGGCTTCATAGACAGTCTTCTCTTATGGTGTCCTTTATACTGCTTGAACTCACCCACCGTAGGTGGTCTTGTTCCGACAAGGCTCATATCTCCCTTTAACACATTAATAAACTGAGGAAGCTCGTCTATACTTGTCTTTCTTATGAACTTACCAACTTTGGTAATTCTAGGGTCATCCTTCATCTTGAACATAAGACCATTCATCTCATTCTGTGCCATAAGTTCTTTCTTACGTTCCTCGGCATCAATATACATTGAACGGAACTTATAAATATAGAAATAACGTCCATTCTTTCCTACACGCTTCTGCTTAAAGAATAATGGACCTTTGGACTCAATCTTAATAGCTGGTGCAACAAATATCATCGCAATTGCCATAAATACAAGACCTACGATAGCTCCAACTATGTCAATACATCTCTTTACAAATAAGGACTTCCAGCTATATATCCTGTTAGCAAATGTAATAACTGGAATACTTCCAAGATAACCAAGCTTCGCATCGAAATCCCTGTATACATCTAATACTTCAATCTTAAGATGTACAGTAACACCCATATCCTCAAGTTCCATAACCATAGGCTTGATACGTTCTCTTATGCGATCTGTAACATCTATGTAGACTTCATCAACGATTTCATTCTTAATAAACTTCATCATAGTATGGATATCTGCGACAACTGGAACTCCATTGATATCCTGACCTGTCATATTCTCGTCCATAATTACAATTCCGTCTATCTTTCTTAACCAGTCATCCTTTTCATCTATCTTTGAAAGTGTATTCTTAGCCCTGTCTTTAACTGTAACCATTATGACACGGCTTGCCCTCTTGCTTTCGTTATGAGATTTAAGATACGCCTTAACAAGCAGTCTTGATATATACATAATAACTATTGCCACGATAACTGTAACAATATATATGCCTCTCTGTATACCTTCTGCATCTCTTCTTAATAATTCATAGACAGCGAGTATAGCAGCAAACAGTGCACTCTTGCATACTACAGACCTGAATTCTTCAAAATAACCTCTGCTTATAAAATCATTCTTGACATTATAAAATACTGCTGTAATAACTGTCGCAACCAGTATTGATACGCAGTTATTATTAAGTTCACTAAAAATCTGTCTGTTATTCATTCCCCAATATAACCCCAGCCAGATTATTCCTGCAACATAATACGATAACACTATCGCTATTGCATCTGTAAAAAATATAAGTATATTCTGTATACTTTCCTTAGTTCTGTTAATATTCGTCATAAGCCCCCTGATAGTATATTATTATTTATGCAATCTGATTAATTATACTATATTCGACATAATTGTCAATAATGTAAAAAGGATGTGCTTTGCACATTCCCGTGCCGAGCACGGTCGCTTGCGACAAACTACATTTTCGTGCGAGTGCGCATTACCGTCACATAGTGTCTTTTTATGTAATAGGAAATTTCGATAGAATTTCCTATTACATAAAAAACCGTCCCACAATATTATGTGGAACGGATATAGTTCATTTTATTCCACTGTAACTGATTTAGCAAGATTTCTTGGCTTATCTACATCAAGTCCCTTAGCTACACTTACATAATAACCAAGTAACTGAAGTGGTACAACAGCAAGTGATGCTGCAAAATGTTCATCTATCTTTGGAATGTATACAGTAAATTCAACTGTATCCTCAACTTCATACTTTCCATATGTAGTAAGTCCCATAAGATATGCACCACGGCTCTTGCACTCAACCATATTGCTTATCGTCTTCTCATAAAGCTCACTCTGTGTAAGCACACCAATAACAAGAATATTATCCTCAATAAGACTTATAGTTCCGTGCTTTAATTCACCAGCGGCATATGCTTCTGAATGAATATAAGATATCTCCTTAAGCTTAAGACTTCCTTCAAGGCTGACAGCGTAATCAATTCCTCTTCCTATAAAGAATATATCCTTTGAATTAGCAACCTTTGCGGCAAACCACTGAATTCTTTCCTTATCTTCAAGAATCTTCTCAATCTTATCAGGTATAGTCTTAAGTTCTTCTAAATACATGCTGTACACATCATCTGCTATCTCACCTCTTACCCTAGCAAACTGAATTGCAAGGCAGTAAGCGGCTATAAGCTGTGTACTGTAAGCCTTAGTTGTAGCAACAGAAATCTCCGGACCAGCAAGTGTATAGAATACATTATCTGCTTCTCTTGCAATTGAACTTCCAACTACATTGACAATGCCAAGTGTCTTAAGTCCCTTATCCTTAGCAAGTCTTAATGCTGCAAGGCTGTCTGCTGTTTCACCTGACTGGCTTATAACAATTACAAGTCCATTAGGATCTAACAAAGGCTTTCTGTATCTGAACTCAGAAGCAAGTTCTACTCTTACAGGTATCTTAGCCAGATCTTCCATAACATACTGTGCAACAACACCAACGTGATATGCTGAACCACAGGCTACAATATATATCTGTGAAATCTTCTTAATCTCTTCATCTGAAAGCTCTACTGCTGATAAATCAAGCTTTCCGTCCTTTAATACAGAATTAAGTGTATCAGCAATTGCCTTTGGCTGTTCGTGGATTTCTTTCATCATAAAATGCTCATATCCACCCTTTTCTGCTGCCTCAGCATCCCATTTAATCTCTACAAGCTCTTTTTCTATCTCATCACCGTCAAGGTTGTAAAATGTTATATTACCATCTGCAAGACGTCCAATCTCCATATTGCCAATATAATATACATTTCTTGTATAATTAAGTATAGCCGGTACATCAGAGCCAACATAACAGTTGCCATCACTGACACCAAGTATCATTGGGCTGTCTTTTCTTGCTACATATATTTCATCAGGATATTCTTTGAACATAATCGCAAATGCGTAAGAACCACGGATACGAACCATAGCATGGTTAATAGCATCTACAGGTGTATGCTCATATTTCTTATAATAATAATCTATAAGCTTAATAGCCACTTCTGTATCTGTTGATGAATAGAACTCGTATCCATTCTTAACAAGCTTATCCTTTAATTCCTGATAATTCTCAATAATTCCATTATGTACGCCAACAACATTATAATCATCTGATATATGAGGATGTGCATTATTCTCAGAAGGCTCACCATGTGTTGCCCATCTTGTATGTCCAATACCGCAAGTCCCTTTAATGGCAAGACCATTATTAGTCTTTTCCTCTAACGCCTTAAGCCTTCCCTTCGCCTTAACAACCTCAACGTGCTTATCGCCGTCACGAACTGCAATACCTGCCGAATCGTACCCTCTATATTCAAGCTTTGCAAGACCGTTAAGAAGTATTGGTGCTGCCTGTTCATTACCTACATATCCAACTATTCCACACATAGATATATTCCTCTCTTTTAAAAATTCATATCACTTTATAATATATTATTCCGTTCCTAATTACAAGTGTATAGAATATTTATTTTAAGTCCATATTTCAATTTCAGCTTAACTTCTCCTTTTCACGTCCACTGTGTGTTATGACTATATTTCACCCTGCATCAACTCTTATTATTAATCCCTATTATTAACTTTTATACTAATCCTTATTATTAATTCTTCCTATTAATTACTTTTCAAACGCCACAATAGCAGTTATATCATTATAACCAAGCTGCTGCATTTTCTTCTGAAGCTTATTAATTGCCTCATCAAATTGTGAAAAAGCATTATATGTATCATTAAAATACTGCATTGCCTTTTCTTTATCTCCATCTTCATTAGCCTGCCACGAAAGCTCTGCATAATGATGTAAATCGTTATGTGTCTTTACAAGCTGCTTGAATTCAGGACTGTTTACAATCTTATCATCCTTTAACTGTGCAATCCATTTACCAAGCTTACAGCGTGATGGATCATCTACCTGTTTCTTTAAAAGATGTTCAAAGCCTACTATATTGTTATAGACTCTCCAGGTAAGAATATAATGGTCTACTTCAAATACTCTCATCCAATCCTGCTGTGTAATCTTAGAACAGCCTCTTACAAGGTCACTTCTTGTCTTATCAAGATATCTTCCGACCTTAAATACTCTCTGTCCTGATTTGAGGCAGTCATCTGACAATATGCTGTAGCTCTGTGAAATATTCTCTATCTGCTTAGAAAATGACTTTGTAACACCTGTCTGTGTGTCTATGTCATTAAAGACACTGTCAACCTTCTCACTTATGTCATCAATCTGGCTGTTCATCTGCTGCATAACTTCAAGTGACTTCTCTACCTTTTCATTACCTTCACCAAGGCTTATAGTAGTCTCATCCATCGCTTTGGCAAGCTCATCTATATTATCTCTTAATTCTTTAACATACTTGACTATACTTCCAGCAGACTCTGCTGTATTATTAGATAATAATCTTACCTGATCAGCAACAACGGCAAAGCCTCTTCCTGCTTCTCCAGCTCTTGCAGCTTCAACAGAAGCATTTAAAGCCAAAAGATTACTCTGGTTAGATACCTTCTTAACAAGGTCGACAATCTCTTCAATCTTACCAATCTTGCCCTTAAAATCCTGAACTTTATTATTGATAGACTGAATCTTCTTAGATGACGCATTAACGGCTTTGATACTATCGTTCATATCTACCGTTACATTATGGGACACTGATATTATATCGTGGGCATTATCACGGATATGTCCCATAGCCATAGAAATGTTCTCTATAGAACTCTCAAGATGCTGGCTGGCATTCTCCATATGCTGTATCGACTTAGTCTGTGTTTCTACCTGATTAAGTGTATCTTTAATCAAAGTATTATCGCCAAGAATCTCCATAGTTTCATTAAGTCGCATAACAACTGGATTATTAGCCTGCTTAACCGCTTTAAGCATCGAATTAAGCTTATCTGCATACAGCGGATTATTAAAATCCGCAGTATCTATCTCATTAAAATCGCCTGAGGCTATATTGTCAATTGCCTCAATCATTCGCCTGGCATCACCTTCTGACAACAAGTTCTCTTCTGTCTTTCTTCTAAACATATACTTTCATTCTCCTATATACACACAACAGCGGGTTATAAAATACAACTCCCATTTCCCAACAACAGACATACTACCACAGTCCTGATTAACGCAGAACAAACTATAAATATCTGTAAAATATCGTATCTTCGAGCCATTTTATTAAACTATTCAAGTATATATAACGCCGATATTGTAATAATATCATAATTCAAGTATATTTTCCATACAAAAATAAAAATTTGTCTGATATTTTTGTATAATGTCTGATTAATTGATAGGAGAAGAACAATACCACCTTAATTATTCTCCTCCATATTTTCATCAAATGATTGAGCTAATCCCATCCGCCTTACATTATCCAACCATTCATATATTAAAGTTCTGCTATATAATGGTTTATTATCAGCATCTTTTAACTTTTCAATTGCCAATGCTAAATATGCATATTCATTTTTTATATAAGTTGCAAATACACCTTGATCATCCGTGTTAATAGACACTTGCAATTGTGGTACTCTTAATACATCTTCGTGCTTAACAGCTAAGCCATTGTTGTACCAGCCAAGAATAGGATGCTTATCATATCTTTTAAACGTTCCAATTAACGCATTTGATGAAGGATTAGTTTCTATACCTATGCCACGCCTTGCAATTTCATATTGCATATTTTTTTGTACTTCTGCAACAGCTTCTATTAATCTTGGATTAACTTTTATCTCTTTCTTTTTATTCCCTTCAGTCTTAATATCTTTATTGTAATGATACAAAAAATATAGATATGCTTCTTCCGAATTGTATCTCATCATATAATTTTTAGGAAATTTCTTATTAATCGCATACTCATCCCATTCAGTATTATTAAAATTATTTCCAACACTAAAATAACCATCTTTATAATTTTCAGGATTATCGCCTCTTAATTTCCAGGAATTATAATATGTATTAATAGAAAAAAACATATTGCCCGTCTCATAAATAT
>ERZ1026878.2070-NODE-2070-length-10440-cov-86.207415_pt1 | contig 10440 bp, 6 predicted proteins | sample MGYA00380169_ERZ1026878 | MGnify/ENA primary metagenome ERZ1026878 (study PRJEB33269, sample SAMEA4719805) | human gut metagenome | biome: human-associated habitat; feature: organic feature; material: feces | place: Cameroon | collected 2013-10 ...
CCTATACCGTTCGTCCTTTCGACATTGAGGAGGCAAAGGTAATCCTGAAGACCAAACCTCAGCAGTTGTCATTACAGGAGATGTACCTGGTGGCACAGACCTATGAGCCTGGTTCTCCAGAGTTCAACGAGGTATTTGATATTGCCGTCCGTCTCTTCCCTGATGATGAGACAGCCAATCTCAATGCCGCCTGCACAGATTTGCAGAAGGGCGACCTCGTAACTGCCGAAAAGCATCTTGCCAAGGCAGGAAACTCAAAGGAGGCTGAGCGCATCAGAAAGATCTACGAGGAAATGAAGGCGGAACAATAAAAGATATAACTAACAATAAAATCACATAGATTATGAGAATTAAACATTTCTTTGGATTGGCAGTGATAGCTGCTATGACAGCAAGTTGCTCTAGCAACAACGAGTTAGTAAATGGGGGTAATGGCTCTGGTGAGAATGAGGCTGGTGTAGGTTATGCTTCATTCAAGATTAATCTGCCGACAACAGGTGGTACTCGTGCTACAGCAGGCGAACCAGAATTTAATGGTGGTGATGCAAACGAGTATGCAGTAAATGATGCTACTCTTCTTCTTTTTAAGAAAGTTACAGAAGAGGGGAAAGTTGTCTACAAATTCCAAGAGGTAGTGGAACTTGGTAATATGGAACCTTGGACAAAGAAAGATCCTGAAAATGGTGGTATTACCACTACTGCCAAGATGACAGCTAAACTTACAAACGCTTCTGTGGGAAGTACCGATTATTATGCTCTGATTCTTCTCAACAACAATTATAATGCAGGTACTTCTACCGCCAAGATTACATATCCAACTGAGAATCAAACATTCTCTGATTGGAGTAAGAATGATGCTAATGCAACTGCTGCCAACTACTTGAAGTATAACAAAGGTTTCTTTATGGCAAACGCTCCTAAGTATGTTGCAAATGGTGAACCTCAAACTCTCGTAAAGATTTCTGCTATCTATGCTTCTAAGCAGGAGGCTGAGAACTCTACAGCCACTACAGTATATGTAGAGCGTGGTCTTGCTAAGGTTTCTCTTGCTTCTGGTTCTGAAAATAAGAGCGTTACAATTGATGGTGGCAACTATAATGGTGACAAGGTTGACATTAAAGGTTGGACACTTGATGTTACCAATACTAAGACATACCCTGTACATGTAACAGAAGGATTGTGGGCTGATACATGGAAGGCAACTGTTACTCCTGCTGCTACCAATGGTGCAACAATGGATCGTTTCCATGACACAAAGCTTACAGAATTCCCACGCGTATATTGGGGAGCAGATCCTAACTACAGCACAGATTTCCCTAATGTAACTGCTTGCGAAGGCGAGTTTAACCTGGTAGCCAACCAAACAGACCTATCAAAAGCGTTTAAGACTGGTGAAGACGCAAAGAAGGCTCAGTACTGTCTTGAGAATACCTTCGACATTAATCACATGGTGCAGGGTCAGACAACACGAGTTTTGTTCTCTGCTACGTACCAACCTAATGGTTTTGAACCTGGAGAGACTTTCTACAAGATGGGTAACAGCTCTCAGTTGTGGAATGCTGATAAGGTAAAGGCTCAGATTAAGGCTAAGGCTATGGAGGTATTTAATGAGACTGATGCTAACAAGGTGGAAGTAATACTTACAGGTACAGATTTAGCAAAGGCAGGTACCCATCTTATTACAAAAGCGAATGTAAAGCATGGAACAGCTGAGATTCAAGATGCTGATATTACTGCAATTAATACTAAACTTGGTTTCAAGGAAGCATCAGAAAAAGACCCTATGGTAGGTTTGTCAACATATGTAGATGGAGTTTCTTACTACATCGCACGTGTAAAGCACTTCAACGAGCTTACTCCTTGGAATGCTGGTAATCTGACATACGACAGTAACAATGCCAACTGGCTTGGTCGTTACGGTGTGCTCCGCAACAACTGGTACGAGCTTTCTGTAAGTAGCGTTAGTGGTCCTGGTTATCCTGACGTTCCTAAGGTTAATCCAACAGCTCCCGACGATGAGAACGAGCAGTACATCAACGTTGAGGTTAAGATCCTCGACTGGGCTAAGCGTTCACAGAGCGTAGATTTGTAATCGAGTATAACAACGAAAGGCGGAGCTTAGGCTCCCGCCTTCGTTAAAACATACGAGTTGTGTTTTCAGCTTCACCATAGTGGAAGCTAGAAACACAACCTGATATTCTGAAACATTATATTGATAATAACCAAAAAGCATCATGGCAAACAATAAGTTACATAGTTGGATCAAGAATATACGCATGGAATGGGGATTCGACAGCTTGGCAGCTATCAGCCGAACCGCTGCTTTCGGAACCATCGTCGCTCTCGGCAGTATGCTCAGCAGCTGCAACGACTTGATGCACGACGACCTCCCTCCTTGCGATATGGGAGTTGACTTGCAGTTCAAGTACGACTACAACGTCCAGCGCGCTGATATGTTCAACGATCATGTAGGCGGCGTCAGCGTGTTCGTCTTCGATGAGCAGGGCAACCTAGTGGCTCGCCAGGATGCAGCCAACGAGGGAAAATCCCAACCCCTCAAAGACCCTAACTATGCCATGCGCATAGACTTGCAACCTGGCAAATACCGTTTCGCCACCTTCGCCTTCCAGAAGAAATACGAAGAGGCGCTGTCACAGGCTGGTGCCAAATTCCACATCGAAGCTCCAGCAGCAGGAGAAAGCATCGAAAAACTCCGTGCCCGACTCGACAGAAATGCCGGAAAGGTAGAAAACCAGGCTCTTCCGCTCGATACCCTCTGGCAGGGATTGAGCAACGAAACGGTAGAGGTGAAGGATCTTCAGATTACCCACCATACCATCAGTCTCATCAGAGACACCAAGCAGCTCACCATCAGTCTGCATCAGCTGGACGAACCAGCCGACATCCACGCCGAAGACTTCAGTTATCAGATAACTGATGCCAATGGCTACATCAATTACGACAATTCTCTCCTCCCAGACGAGGAGTTGACATACACCCCATACAAGACCTGGACCACCGAGTTCACCACTCCGGAGGGTACCGTACAGGAGCGTACCGCTCACGCCGCCCTGATGTTCTCCCGCCTCGTGTTGCATCCAGCAACCGAGAACAACAAGAATGCGATACTGAGCATCTGGAACAAGAAGACGGGCGAAGAAGTGGTTCGCATCAATCTAGCCGATTTTCTGGCACAGGGCCGTGGAGCATTCGAAGCATTGAATTATTCGGCACAGGAGTTCCTGGACAGAGAATACGACTACAAGCTGGACTTTTTCCTGAAAGGCGACAAGTGGCAATACGTTAAGTTGGGCATCTCCATCCTCGATTGGAGCAAGCGCATACAGCGAGCCGACTTATAATCTGATTCCACTTTGTCGAAATTAAACTATTGATATTAGTAAAGTAAAAGACAAAGTTATCATGAGAAGATTTCATATCTATATAGGTTTCATAGTTTGGTTGTTGACTAGTTTATTTGCAGTTAGTTGTACCGACGAGTTGGAGGGTAACGGATATACCCCCAACTCGTCAGGCAACCTGCACGTGCTGGTACCAACCGTGCTCAGTGCGAGCGGCGATGATTTCAGCGGCAGTTCCTCTGAGGTTCCTACCTATAATGCTACAGTAGATGAATGCCAGATCAATGATCTTCGCCTCTATGCCTTTCCTGTAAATAATAACGGAAAGCTGGTAGCAGAGAATCTTCCTGCGCCATTGGCAAGCATGATGCTGGAGCCAAACGTTGCCAATTACCAGCTCACCATCGAGCCGGGCACTTACCATATCTATGTGGTTGCCAATATGAGTGATGTGTTGAAAGCCCAGAATCAGAATATTAAATCGGAAGAAGAACTCAAAAATATCGTGCTGAAATATTCTCCTTCAGGTGCTCAGCCAGGTATGCCTGTCTGCACGAATATTCCGATGATATATGAGCCAAAGGATATCAACGGCAAAACTACAGAAACAGAAATCAAGGCGACAGATAAATCAGCAACTGTTATCGCAAATCTGAAGTTCACCTGTGTCAAGGTAAAGTTGAATCTCATATTCGATCCTGCTGAAGCAACTGTATTCAGCGGCAAAAGTTTTTCAATCAAGAATATTCTTGCGCAGCAGTTATCTCCAAGCACTTCTCTCTGCTGGGACGGAAAATTCAGCCAGTCTGAAGTTAGTAAAGAATATGCAGAAGGCTTTGAGAGTAAACAATATGATGCTACCAATAACAAAAATGGCCTTTACTATCAAGATGGCGAATGGACACAAGAGAATGCTAATGCAAATATAAACGACAAAGATGTAATCACCCTCAAAGAAGGAGTCACAGGCTCTGCCAATCCAACAAATGCCACAGCCAAATGGCTTTTCCAGGGCACATACTATTTGCCGGAGAGATACATCGCCAATGCATCCCAGCAGTCACGACTGGCTATTAAAGGAAGCATCGATGGAAGTATCGACAACAAGTATATCATTCCGTTAGGTCACAAGCAGAATGAAAGCTCTACTACAGAGCTTCCAACCTTCCCTCGTGGCACCTACTACGAGATTATCGGCAACATCAAGAGTCTGGGCAATATCACTCTCGACGGCAAGACCTTCATCAAGCCTTGGGAGCCAATGAGCATTGATGCCGACTTCAGCCACACCACGCTGTGGTTAGACAAGACAAGAGCCAAGTTAACTTCGCTCACCAACGACTCAATCTTCTACAAGACCAACGCTGCCGCCGTGGAGTTTGGCTGCGACAAGAAAATCAGAGTCGATGGAAAGGACAAGGACTTTATCATTGCCGCAAAGACGTATAATGACCGTATCATATTCACCATCAATCCTGCGATTCCTTATACCGCTTATTCGGCAACAGAAAGGGAAGGCAAGGCTAAGATTTGGGTAAAAGCCAACAACTTGATAAAGTATCTGGATGTGGAATACAATATTAAGCCTCTTTTCGAGGTTGATCCCCTGGAGACAACCATTTTTTATGAGGCTGGTGCTGAAACTAACACAAAGAAGTTTACATGGGTTACCAACTTGGGAGGTATTGTGATTGATAAGAACAAATCAACTGTCGGTTCTTCAAAGATCACCATCAAGCTGGAAAATTCTGATACTGATGCAAAGGGTACAATCTCTGTGAAGGCAGAAAATAACCCTACAACCACTGTCGAGCATTACTTTAAGGCTTATTCTAAAGAGCCGGTTGACGGTAAGTATATAGAGCGTACTATCAAGGTGGTTGTAAAACCTCCATTCGGTGATTACTATATCTATTTCCGTGCTATCAATGACAGAAAATACAATGATGCTAAATATGAGGGGACTCTTGACGAAAATGTAGATGTGTCGGGAGATAACTATAACTATAATTGGAATGACGGTTGGTTACAGGATAAAGGGAGCAATGCCATTAATGTAAATCACCATAATTTATATATGTATTATCAATATGGTGAAAGTAATGGTACTGATAATATACCTGAGGAGAATGTATGGTATTTTACCGGCTATTATACGACTCCAGGAGTGAACGGTCCTGCTGAGCGAAACAGCCGTATGACTGGGGCCGCAAATAATCCGGGATGGTATTATTACAAAATACCAAAAGATGCTAAGGGACATAATAATCATAACAAAGCAGATAGGGAAATCAAGCCAGGTGAGACTTTGATGATTTTCTACAGTTACAACAATGATGGTCCAGAGTACCACCGCTGTCCTCACCACATGGAACCAGGTATTCCTCTTTTCAACTACGAAGACCATGAGGGATGGATACTCTATGACCCGACATCAGACCCTACATACCGCATCTTCGACGAAAGACCGGAAGTAGAGAATGTGACATATACAGTGTATTCTCCATATGAAATCAAGAGATGGTCTTGTAACTTTGGAATTTCTAATAACGAATTGACAGGACAATGGACACTTTACGATGAAGTAGGTAGTCGTACAGAATCGAACGGCTCCATGACTTTTTCTGAAAAAACAATTGGTGGTAAAAAATGGTATGTGACAAAGATTAAGTTGAAAGCCGTGAAAGGCTATCACGAGAAAACCATTTTGATTCAGAACAACTCTGGTGATACAAATGAGTCCAAAGTCCTTTTCGGAGGTAGAAGTTATGAGAAAAATGGCGATACAGGATGGATTGAAAGAAAAGGTGGCGGAATTGTTGCATGGCATCCTGGAGTACCTGAGAGTGGTGATTGGACTGATGATAACGGAAATAAACAATGAGAATTAATATGAAAAAGATATTATCACTTTTGCTGACACTGTTAGTATTGAGCAGTTGCAGTGACTCTCTGAACGAGGACGGAGGCTCGGCACCTTCAAATGGGAGCCGACTGGAAGATGGTGGCATCACGCTCACCATCACACTTCCCGACTTTTCAAAAGAGGAACTGACAAGGGCTGGCGATACGGGATTGAATAGTCTGAACGTAGTGGCTTACGATGATAAAGGTGTGTTCCTGTCGAACCAAAGCGTTTCCGATTACAAACTTGTGTCGGGCACCGACAACACTTACAAAGTGAAAGTGCCTGTCACGGCCAAGGCTACAATGATTCATCTGGTTGCCAATGCCAGCGATTTGTCAGATACTCAATGTCAGAGTGGTTTGGACAAGGCTGCAATTTCGGGAACAATCAACAAAGAGAATCCTCTCTGCTGGGGAATGATCAGCGTGTCAGACTTGATGAAGGCAAATCCGGAAATCAGTCTGCTGCGCCAGTTTGCCAAGGTAAACGTCAAGTATGAGAAGACTACATCCAGTGATTTTAAAGACGACAATACGTTTGAATTGGAAAGCTTCCAGTTGTATGAAGCTGCAAACAAGGGAACCATAGCTCCCAAGGATTTTGACTATAATGCAGCAGCAGTCAATGTGCCAGCTGATGCAGGCAAAGCTAATAGCGGATGGCAGACAGGCGAAACACCTTTCTATGAGACTGCCGCCGGTCAAGCCTATCTCATCGTAAAAGGTACATATGATAGCAAAGAGTCTTACTATAAGGTGGCTTTCCTCGACAACAATACAAAGGATGCCATGCCGTTGCTCCGCAACCATGCTTATACGGTGACTATCAAGCACGTCAATACCTACGGATGGCCCACAGAAGCAGAGGCTATTAAAGACCCATATCCCGAGAACCGAATGAGGGTGGACGTAAAGGATGACAACCCATTAGTGACAGACATGATAGCCTGCAAGGACTATCATCTGGGAGTAAGCGACCAAGTAAGCGGCGCATGGGAAGATGAGAATATTAACGCCACTGTCGTTACAACTATCAAGAACAATGAGAAGCCGACTTTCTCTAAGTCCGGTGACTGGATAAAAGGTGTCACGGTCAGTGAGACTATCACCGTGCCGGATACTGACGGTCCAAACTCTACTACAGGTAAGAAATATAAGATTTCGATTGCGGTAGATAAAAATGAATACACTGATGAGCCACGTACAGGAACAGTAACCGTGAAGTCGGGTGACCTGACCCGTACCATCACCGTGACACAGACTGGTAAGGACTTCAAACTTGCGGAAGATAGGAAAGTAAAGCTGGTGACAACAAGCACTGTGGGCACACAGAAAGAATATAATGACTATTTCAACAAATTTCTGCCTAATACCTTGGGCATTAAGCCTGAGAATATGCAGAAAGAAAAAGTAAGAAATGATGGTCTGCACTTCGGTGTGGGAACTAACGAGTTCAGTTATTTGATTCCAAAGAAAACGGGTGATGCTGTGACTAAAGGAATCAACGGTGGCAGATTTAATATAACAGATAATGGAGATGGAAACTGGAAAGTAACGCTGAACAACACTGAAGACAAAAACTATGAAGTTTGGAAAGGTGACTTCTCCATCAAATATACAGACGCTGGTCATGAAATAACCATTAAGTATTCCGTCTATCACTGTGGACTATTCCACCGGATTGACGGCAGCAACCAGCAGCCACCTTATGACGAGAATGGTGCTCAGCAAGCAAAAGTAAGCGGTCGTTTCTATTATGGTGTGGTAAAGGTGCAAGGAAAGAGTGGTAAAACATACGTCATGCTCGACCGCAACCTCGGAGCTTCAAGCGACAGATGTTATGCTCCGGGCACCAAGGCGTTGGAAGCTAACAAGGGTGCTATTGGCGGATACTTCCATATTGCTAAAGCGAAACAGGATCAGGCAAATGCAGGTAATCTTATCGGCAATCTGCCTCAAGGTTTCACTATTCCCGAGAATAGTGTGTTCCAAGACATCATAGACGGCGGTAATCTGAAAGAGGAGACCCGCTACACCTTGTCGGGCGAGGCGTACAACAGTGTTGAGATAACAACAGACAATTCGGAGCTGCCCGTAATCTATTTGCCAGCCACAGGATATGTGGAGGGTGAGGCTTTCAGAAATGTTACTCATGTCAGCCTGTGGACACGCACGCTGCTCGCTGGCAGTCAGGGCTTCAGCCCTACGAGTACTGAGTATGGTTTCTGGTATCGCTATTTGGATGTATATGGTAAGATTTGCACCATGTCGAATCTCCGCTTCGTAAGCGGTAGTGCAGGTAAAAACACCGGGACTTACAGGGCCATGCCAATCCGCCTGGTACATGTTCTGTAATAAACATAAGATAAGTGATAAATACAATAACATCTTTTACTTATAATAAAGTTCAAAAACAGCTGTTTTAAAAAGAAGGGTTGGGTTTTCGTGAGAAAGTCCAGCCCTTCTTTTTGTCAGGATACTCCTGACAAGGGGTCAAGACGTCACTGAGAGGTCATCATGATAGTCCTGACGGATGGTAAAGACGCTTCCATCGCTTATTGCCTCACTACGGCATTATATTGCCCTTTACCAGGGCAATATCGTGCCATTGCCAGGCACAAAACGATACGTCGGGAGAGAAAATCCCCACTCTCTTTTTTACTCTTCACTCTTCACCAAATCGCCTGAAACCCCGATAAACACTGGGGTTCCGAGAGGTGAAGAGTGGCGCACCACTCTTCACCACTCTTCACCACTCTTCACCTTTTGCCGGTGATCCATTTTATCTTTTCGTTTTGCCAAACAAATCAGAATGAGTACCTGTAGTTAACATCAACAGCGTCAATTCCGTATCATTCTGTTCCCATATCAAAAGCCAATCTGATTCAATATGAGCTTCCCATTCACCTTCATGATTACCATGAAGTATATGTGGTTTGTATTCTGAAGGTAAAGTACCATTTTCTACCAATAAGTAAATCGCTTTCTGTAATTTCTCTATCGGATAGCCACGCTTGCGACAAAGTTTCAACGCTTTGTCGAATCTTTTAGTTGTTCCTAATTTATACATCACTTACCAAGAATAGTATCAAACATTTCATCAACAGAGTTCCATTGTGTAACTCTACCTTTAGCAACATCCTCTTCAGCAAGTTCCAATTCCGTTTTCTTAGGTTTCAAAACCGAAATAGAACTTACTCCATGGAGCATTTGAATGGCACTTTTAAGTTTATTGACCAAAGATGGGTCTGATATTGAAACCACTAACTGTGGTTCTTTTAATCCTATCGCTCTTGATTTCATAATCTTCTCCTTTAAAACGTTTAACATAATTAAGATACAAAAATACATTATTCCCCTCACACCGCCAAACTTCTTGCATTATTTTAACGTTAAAGGTCTTGATTTAACCCAAGTTTGGCACTTTAACCTGCTTTATTCATCATCACAAATTTTTCCGGGTGAAGGGTGGTGAAGAGTGGTGAAGAGTCGAGCGCACTCTTCACCCTATCAAAATAACTCATACACAGCGACTTACGCCACTTCTGTGAAGAGTGAAGAGTATTTTTGAAACTGGCGGATTATCGCTACAAGTTGCAGCGGATTGCAAATCCGCAAAGAAAATGTCGAACATTTTTTAACAGCGGATTGCAAATCCGCCGGGACGCCTCACGGAAGAAAGGAAGATTTAAAATAAATATCCGCCCACCAGCTGATTTCCACTTGCACAACAGCTGTTGGGCGAGCGCATATCAGCTGTTATGCAAGCGCACAACAGCTGTTGTGCGGCTGGAGAAATAGGCTTTTCCGGCTTATACTATTAGTCCTTCTGGCAACAAGTAAAGGTTACTCCGAAGACTATTTACGTTAAAGCGATGCAGCAACGATAATACTTACAGGGCACAGCGATAGTACTTACAAGATGCAGCGATAGTTCAGGCATCTATCGCCTGGCTTATGGGGAGAACTTGTATCTGATAATTTTATGATTTCAATTGATGCAATTGCTCATGGGTTAAGCCTGTCAGTTCCATGATAGAGTCATCATCCATACCCTTTAATAGCATTTTCTTCGCTATATCAAGACTTTTGTGATAACTACCTCTTGCTTCACCCTTGGCAAAACCCTTAGCTTCACCTTCATCAATACCATTCATGTAATAGCTCATTA
>ERZ1026878.2073-NODE-2073-length-10422-cov-75.384007_pt1 | contig 10422 bp, 4 predicted proteins | sample MGYA00380169_ERZ1026878 | MGnify/ENA primary metagenome ERZ1026878 (study PRJEB33269, sample SAMEA4719805) | human gut metagenome | biome: human-associated habitat; feature: organic feature; material: feces | place: Cameroon | collected 2013-10 ...
ACATCGCTGTGCATGCTGCCAACGAAGCAAATAGATGATTGAATTTCTTCATAAAATTTATAGAGAATAATACAGTTAGTTAACTAATTGATTTGATTGATGAAAAGCCTGGTTTATATTCCACCTTATTATATATATAAGAGTGATTGATTTCACCTTATTATATATATTAGAGCGGCTTATACTCCACGAAAGCCTCCATAGCCTCGTAGCAGGCCAATCCCAGCTGGTCGTAGAGCGAAGCAGTGGCGCGGTTGCGATCTTCTGCACGCTGCCAGAACAGGCGCTCGTCGTTGCCCAGGAATGGTGCACTCTCCATCTGCGACTGATGCTTGAGGATAGAGTTACGCTTGGCTCTCAACTCCTCAGGGCTCAGTGGAACGCACATCTCGATGTTCTCAATTTCCCACTCTGCCCATGCACCACGATACATCCAGATGCGGCAGTCCTTCAGCCACTCTGCGCCAGCCTTCTTCTCCTCGTCGATGGCAGCCAGAACAGCATCGGTACACTTCTTGTGGGTTCCGTGTGGGTCGGCAAGGTCGCCAGCCACATAAATCTGATGAGGCTTTACCTTCTGCAGCAAGGCTCTTACCACCTCTACATCCTTCTCGGTCATCGGCAACTTCTCAATCTTTCCACTCTCATAGAATGGCAGGTCGAGGAAGTGTACATGGTCGAGCGGAATCTCATTATAGGTGCAGGCAGTACGAGCCTCACCACGGCGAATCAATCCCTTGATGGTCAGGATGTCGCGTGTATCGAAATCGCTCTCCTTCTTATTGGCAAAGAAGCTCTTGATTTCCTTATATTTATCAGAAATCACACTATCCTTTGAATCGGCGAAAATCTGGTTGAATCCGTTGATGAAGTGCATAAATCTTGTTACCTCCTCATCACCCACTGCAATGTTGCCCGATGTTTCATAAGCCACATGCACATCGTGGTTCTGCTGAACCAGTCGGCGGATGGTTCCACCCATCGAAATCACATCATCATCAGGGTGAGGAGAGAATACGATTACTCGCTTAGGGAATGGGTTGGCGCGCTCAGGGCGATAGGTATCGTCGGCATTTGGCTTTCCGCCTGGCCATCCGGTGATGGTGTGCTGCAAGTCATTGAAAATCTTAATGTTTGCATTGTAGGCAGAACCATAGAGAGCCAGGAGTTCGCTCAATCCGTTCTCGTTGTAATCCTTGTTGGTAAGCTTCAGGATAGGCTTACCTATTTTCTGGCAGAGCCAAACCAAAGCCGAGCGCACCAGCTTGTCAGTCCACTGGCAAGAAGTTACGAGCCAAGGATGTTCAATGCGGGTAAGATGAGAAGCAGCACTCAGGTCGAGCACTACGTTGGCGTTTGGATGAGTCTGGAGGAAAGATGCTGGCAGTGAATCTGTGATAGAGTTCTCTACCACTTTCTGCATGATTTCAGCCTTTTCCTCGCCCCAGGCAGTAAGGTAGATTGCTTTGGCAGAAAGCAAGGTGGCAATACCCATGGTGAGTGAGCATGGAGGCAGGGTCTCCTTGGTCTGCTCGCTGTTTTCCATCTCTTCGCGAGAAGTATTGCCAATGAGGATAAGACGGGTTATCGACTGAATGCCCGAACCCGGCTCGTTGGCAGCAATATTACCCGAACGGCCGATACCGATGAGGGCAACGTCCAATCCGCCGAAGGTCTTGATGCGCTGCTCGTAAAGGCGGCAACAATCCTGCACTGCCTCCTGAGCCACAAAGCCATCGAGGGTGAAGATGTTCTGCTCGGCAATATCCACATGGTTGAGGAAACGCTCCTTCAACTGGTTAATGGTGCGAACGGAACTTTCTTTCTGAAGAGGATAGTATTCATAGGCATTGAATACCACCACATTGCGGAAACTTAATGTCTTGTTCTCATAACGGCGGATGAGTTCATCATACACGGCATTGAGCGAAGAGCCTGTGCCCAGCGCCATCACATAGAACTTACCGTCATGCTGAGCAGCCTTGATTCCGGTTTCAATACCATCGGCTACATGACTGGCACCTTCTGCCATAGAGGCAAAGATGTCTGTATGAATCTTCTCCATTCTGGAGATTTCTGAGTATTCTACCGTCGTCTTAGGCTTGTAGAACTCAACAGGTACTTTATTCAGTACGATTTGTGAACTAAGATTGAGTCTCATTGTCTATATCTATTAATAGGTTTATATATTTCTATTTTTAACCGTCTATTGTTGATTCAAAAGATATTTATTAATAACCGCTAGGTTACTAAAATTTTTTATTTTGCAAAGATACGAGATTTATCAAATACCGCCATGTTTTTATAGTTAATATTTCTAAAACGAAAGCATTTTTAATTATTCTCTCTTTCTTTCCTGTTGATAAGTGTAGTTTTACACACTATATCAGATACTTACATGTACGTGAAGAGAATTGATGCTTCCGGTTATAATATATAATAAGGTGTAGGTATGTGAAAGGAATAGAAAAGTTCTTCAAAACAAACTATTTTTAGCCATTTAAGCTTTATTAACTACGAAAAGTTTGCACACAATGGGGAAAAAGTATATCTTTGCAAATAAAAAATATTAGTTATGGAACCTAACATAATAAAATATATTAAGAAGTTAAACAATAAGCCTTCAGTTCAGCGGCGATTATTGGAATACTTCATTGCCCAAGGCGCTTCCACCATACCGGAAATGTCGAAGGGAATTGGAGTGAGTCTTCCAACTGCGACCAACGCCCTCAACGAACTGATAAAGGGTGGACTCGTCAAGGAGATTGGCAAGAAAGACAACTCCCCGGGGCGCATCCCAATGGTTTACGACCTTATGCCTAATGCCGGATACTTCGTTGGAGTAAATCCAGAGATGAACTGTCTGGCACTTGCCGCCAGCGATTTCTGCGGCAATTTGATAACTGAAAAGACTAAAGTTCCTTACGAATACAGGAACAATCCGGAGAATTTGGAAAGACTGAGCGAGATTATCAACGACTTCATCGCCAGTCTTCCCGTCTCCAAGGAAGAAATTCTGCAAATCTGCGTGAATGTGGCTGAACGCGTGAACCCTTTCGATGGCAGTGCCTACAACATGTTCACCTTCTTAGATAAACCCCTGGCAGACAAGCTGACGGAACTCATCCAGCTTCCAGTCTGCATAGAGAATGATACGCGAAGCATGGCCTTCGCCGAATTCATCAAGGGACGCTGCAAGGGAATGAAAGATGTGATTTTCGTGAACATGTGCTGGGGACTGGGAATCGGAATCATCATCGACGGAAAACTCTATTACGGCAAGTCGGGCTATTCGGGCGAATTTGGCCACATGACTGCCTACAACAATAACATCATCTGCCACTGCGGCAAGATAGGCTGCATAGAAACCGAAGTTTCGGGCAGAGCACTGAAGAGAAAACTCACAGAGAACATCATGGCGGGCAAGCCTTCCATCCTCTCTGACAAGGTTCTCAACCGAAAAGAAGAACTCTCGCTTCAAGACATCATGGACGCCATCGCCAAGGAAGATGTACTCAGCCTCGCCACCCTGCAGCATATCGCTGACGAACTGGGCAAGCAGCTGGCTGGAATCATCAATATCTTCAACCCGGAAATGCTGGTCATCGGAGGAGAAATGTCGGTAACAGGCGACTATCTGACCCTCCCGGTGAACATGGGAATCAAGAAATACTCGCTCAACGTAATGAATGAGGATTCACAGATTGTCACCTCCGACCTGAAGGCACTCGCCGGCATTACAGGAGCCTGCCTGATGGCAAGACACAAAATCCTGAACGAGGATTAAATTCTAACTAACATTCATATAAGATTATATAGCAATAGTTTTCTAACTAACACTATATATAATATACGAGAAATTAATAATAAACAACAATAAATACAACAAACCTATGAACAAAAGAGCAAATTTGTATTTTGCAGCGCTCTTGGGTGCCATGTCACCTCTCAGCACTGTCACTGCATTGGCAGCTCAGAGCAATTCAACTATTGCCACAGCTACACAGCAGCAAAACTCATGTACAGGTACTGTAAAGGACGCTAGTGGTGAACCTATCATCGGCGCCACTATCAGAATTGATGGCAAATCTGGCGGTACTGTAACTGACCTTGATGGTAACTTCGTACTTAGCAACATTGCTAAAGGTGCTAAACTCACCATTACTTATGTAGGCTACAAGTCTCAGACCATCACATGGAGTGGTGCTCCATTGAACATCACCCTGCAGGATGATTCCAACATGCTCGAAGAGACCGTAGTCATCGGTTACGGTACGGTAAAGAAGGCCGACTTAGCAGGTTCTGTTGCCGTAATGGACAACAAGAGCTTCAAGGACCAGCCAGTAGCACGTGTTGAGGACGCCCTCAATGGACGTATGTCTGGTGTGCAGGTAATGTCAAGTGGCGTTCCTGGCGGATCTATGAAGATTCGTGTACGTGGTGCCAGCTCTGTAAACAAAAGCAACGACCCTCTCTACGTAGTAGATGGTATTGTTCGCGAGACAGGTCTCGAAGGTATCAGCCCTGAAGATATTCAGAGCATCCAGGTTTTGAAGGATGCTTCTTCTACCGCTATCTATGGTGCCCGTGGTGCCAATGGTGTTGTGATGGTACAGACCAAGAGCGGTAAGGCTGGTGTTACCCAGGTTACTTTCGACGGTAGCTTCGGTTTCTCTAACGCTTACAATATACCTGAGGTAATGGGTACCAAGGAGTATGCACAGGCTTTGGTTGACCATAAGGGCGTGGCTCAGAGTGCAGTACAGGATTATCTGAACGGTACCAAGCCAGGTATCGACTGGATGGATCAGTTGCTCCAGACAGGTATTACCCAGAACTATAAGGTTGCCTTTTCACAGGGTAATGAGAAGACTCAGACTTATTTCTCTGCCAACGTAATGGACCAGAAGGGTGTTATCGTTGACACCAAGTCAAGACGTTACGCAATCAAGGCAAACATTCACAATAAGGTATTTGATTGGTTGGAATTGACTGCCGACCTTAACCTCGCTCAGACAGACAACTCTGGTGCTGGTTTCGCCCAGAACCAGTCTAACCCAATTTGGGTAGGTTTGAACTACTCTCCTACTATGGAGATGATGGATGCAAACGGTAGTTACAACAAGGACCCATACAACAACATCCAGAACAACCCTTATGGTATTCTTCATGGTGGTGACAACGACCGCAAGCGTACCATGGTTACTGGTCACGTTGACTTGAAGTTCAACCTTCTCAAGGGCTTGACCTTCACTACCACCAACGGTATCGACTACAACGATTACAAGTGGTACCACTTCACATCTACCAAGGTGAACGCAGCCGGTAACAATATGGGCAACAACGATGCTGCCGTTACAGCACTGCAGTCAACCAACAACTTGACTTACAACAACAAGTGGGGTGAGCACGCATTGACAGCTACTGGTGTATGGGAAGTTACCTCTAACGAGGTTCGCCGCATGGGTATGTCAGGTACAGGTATTGCTCACGAGCAGTTGGGTTACTGGAACGTAGCTGATGCTGCTTCCAAGACACCAACCAACGGCTATAGCAAGTGGACCATGCTCTCTGGTGTAGCTCGTTTGATGTACAACTATGCCGACCGTTACATGTTGACTGGTACCTTCCGTGCGGATGGTTCTAGCCGCTTTACCAACAAGAAGTGGGGTTACTTCCCATCTGCAGCTGCAGCTTGGACCATCTCTAACGAGAAGTTCTGGGAGCCTATCAAGAATGCAGTAGAGTACATGAAGATCCGTGCCAGCTACGGTATCATCGGTAACCAGGATATCACTCCATATTCAACTCTCGGTTCATTGGGTACAACTGGTTTCACATACGGTACAACCCAGTCCTACACAGGTTATTGGGCAAATGGTCTTGCAACTCCTGACCTGACATGGGAGAAGGTTCACCAGTTTGACCTCGGTGTTGACTTCGGTTTCTTCGGCAACCGTTTGAACGTTAGCTTAGACTACTTCAATAAGAAGACCAAGGATGCCCTCCTGACTACATCAGCTCCAGGTTACCTGGGAGGCACATCTTACTGGGTAAATGCCGGTGAGGTAAGCAACAAGGGTTTTGATGCAACCATCAATGCACAGATTATCCAGAGCAAGGACTGGTCATGGTCATCTACCTTGAATGCCAGCTACATCAAGAACGAGGTTACCAAGCTGACAGCAGATGCTCCTATTCTCTATGGTACCAGCCCTTCTCCAGGTACTGTTGACCCATGTACCATCATCAAGGAAGGTGAGGCTATCGGTACATTCTACGGCTTCAAGTGGGCAGGTGTAGAGAAGAACGACAAGGGACAGTTTGTTGATATGTATTATGCAGCAGACGGCACCAAGACCGCTAATCCTGATGCATCAAAGGATCGCTTCGTATTGGGTCGTTCAAACCCAGACGTTACTTTGGGATGGAACAACACCGTAACCTACAAGAATTGGGATCTCAACGTATTCTTCAACGCAGCCTTCGGTGCCAAGCGCTTGAACATGGTACGTTACGCCATGAACTCAATGGTAGGTGCATCTATGTTCGTAACCGATAAGGATTACTTCTCTAACATCGGAATCACCATGCCAACAGTAGGCGCAGAGAACAAGACATACGGTAACTCAGACAAGTGGTTGGAGAATGCAGATTACCTCCGTTGCGAGAATATCAGCATCGCTTATACATTCCCACGCAGCGTGACTAAGATTGCAGACATCCGTCTCTCTCTCTCAGCTCAGAACCTCTTCACCATCACTGGCTATAAGGGTATCGACCCAGCTGGTGCATCATTCAGTGACAATGGTGTTGACCGTGACAATGGTTTGGATATGGGTGCTTACCCTAATCCTCGTACCATCACAATGGGCGTTCGTGTAAACTTCTAACTTCAATCATCTAAAAACTGGAATAATTATGAGAACTAAAAAATTATTATATATGGGTTGTCTCATGGCAGCATCCTTGCTCACATTTTCTTCTTGTGGAGACTTCCTGGATGAGGAACCTAAGGGACAGTTGACCCCAAACAACTTCTTCAATAGTGAAGATGACCTGACAGCAAGTGTTAACGCACTGTATGACAGAATCAACCAGACCCAGAGCTGGACCAACCCAATGTACCCACAGTGGCAGGGCGACGATATTACAGCTAACCCTGGTTCTAACAAGCAGGCTTGTGCTGCGCTCGATGCTTTTGCATCAGACGGTGCCAACAAGGGTGTTACTGATGCCTGGAACCAGCACTATTCTGTAATCAAGGCAGCTAACCTGATTACAGAGAGTGCAAGCAAGGCTCCTGTAGCTCAGGAAAAGATCAACGTGGCTTTGGGTAATGCACACTTCTGGCGTGCATACGCTTACTACTATCTGGTACGTGTATTCGGTCCTGTGCCATTGATTACAGGTACTGACGTTTCTCAGTTGGACGTTGCTCCATCAAGTGTAGAAAAGGTATATGAACTGATTGTTTCCGACTTGAAGGCAGCCGTTAACGAGCTTCCTACCAAGTATGAGAAGGAACCTAGCCGCTTGTTCGGTGTGGATATCTGGACAACCAAGCAGGCTGCACAGGCTACATTGTCAGCTGTTTACATGTCTATGGCAGGTTACCCACTCAACAAGGGTACTGAGTACTACAAGCTCGCAGCAGAGCAGGCTAAGTCTGTCATTGATGGCAACGGTTCTTACGGCTTCATCCTGAACCCAGAGTGGAAGGATGTTTACTCTATGGGTAACAACTACAACATGGAGACCGTGCTTGGAATCAACAACGATGCCAAAGGCTGGTGGGATCATGATTCTCAGCTTTCTTCTTGCTGCCGTTTCGAAGGTCTCGGCGATGGTGGCTGGGGTGACGCTTGGGGTGAAATCGCATTCTGGAAGAGATTCCCAGAGGGTGCTCGCAAGAATGCTATCTACGCTCCTAAGGTAACATTCCAGGATGGAAACACTATTACTAAGGTTGTAGATTGGTGGGCTCTTAAAGAAGATGGAAAGACACCTGAGGTTGAGGCTTATCACCCAATGTTCTGTATCTTCACCGTTAACTCAGACGAGAACGGCAACATGCTCCGTCAGGCTTACGATTATCTGGCTCCTAACTGGGGTGGTATGGTTAACGACCGCCGTCACAACCTCATCCGTTACTCAGAGATTCTTCTCTGGTATGCTGAGAGTGCAGCTCGCTCTGGTGGTGACTTGAACAAGGCTAAGGAGTGCCTCCGCCAGGTTCGCAGCCGTGCCGTAAACGATGTTGAGAACGTTACTTTGAGCAATGGTACTACCGTAAAGATTGCTGATATGAATGCAGAGCAGCTTGCTGAGGCTTGCTACATTGAGCACGGATGGGAAGTTGCCGGCAACTGGGTATCTATGGTTACCCGCCGTTCTGACGAGCTTCGTATGAACGAGTTGAAGAAGAACTTCGACTACCGCGTTGCTAATGCTCCTCTCGTAGTAGCAGTAGAGAACGGTAAGAACATTACAGCTAAGGAACAAGTTACAGTTTCTGGTTCTTGGACAGAGGATAGAATTTACTGCCCTTACCCAACAACAGACGTTGAGAAGAACCCGAACTTGAAGAGATAACTACCTAGTCAATTATTAATTTAACCAACAAGACTGTTTCAAATCTGAGATAGTCATGTTCTATGACAACTCAAAGAGGGTGTGCCACTTACGGCACCCCCTCTTTTTGGCGTATTATAATGCATATGTTTTTTATACAAAAAATGTCCTTTAATTAATTCATATAAAGAACTATTCATTCAACAAGAAAATTATGATGAACAGTAAAACCAATCAATTCAATCGTTCCCTACTGGCCATGGCTGCCCTGCAGGCAATGCCGCTGTCGATCTTCGCTCAGAATGCAGGAGACCGACCTAACATCTTGTACATCATGTGCGACGACCACGCCATGCAAGCAATCAGCGCATACGGCAGCCCAATCTCCAAATTGGCTCCAACTCCAAACATCGACCGCCTAGCTGAAAGAGGAATGAAGTTTAACCAGGCTTTCGTAGAGAACTCACTCTCTACTCCTAGCCGTGCCTGCCTGATGACAGGTCTCTATAGCCACCAGAACGGACAGCGCCAGCTGGCTGAGGGTATTGACTCTACCAAGACCTTCTTCTCAGAACTGCTGCAGGGTGCCGGATATTCTACTGCCGTGGTAGGTAAGTGGCACATGTCGTGCAGTCCTAAGGGCTTTGATTACTACCGCGTATTGGATGACCAGGGTCAGTATTACAACCCAACCTTTGCCTCTACCGGCCAGTATGGCAACTTCAAGCAGGAGATGGGTTACGCCACCGACCTCATCACCGACCATGCCATCGAGTACCTGAACAACCGCGACAAGAACAAGCCATTCTGTCTACTGGTTCACCACAAGGCACCTCATCGCCTCTGGATGCCTAACACCAAGTATGTAGGCAAGTATGGCAACGTGAACTTCCCATTGCCGGAAACCTTCTGGGATGATTACGAGACCCGTGGTTCCGCAGCATCTACCCAGAAGATGTCTATCGACAAATACATGGAGATGGTACGCGACCTGAAGGTTCCTGAGATGTACGACCCTTCTACTCCAGAAGGCAGAGACTCTTATAACGGCTTGATGGGCGAGATGAACCGCATGACTCCACAGCAGCGTGCAGCCATCGACGCTTACTACATGCCTAGAAACCGTGAGTTCCTGAGCAAGAACCTGACAGGCAAGGCGTTGGTAGAATGGAAATACCAAAACTACATCCGCGACTACATGGCTGTTATCGCATCGGTAGATGAGAGCGTGGGCAGACTGCTGGATTACCTCGACAAGAACAATCTCTCAGACAACACCATCATCGTCTATACATCCGACCAGGGATTCTACATGGGCGAGCACGGATGGTTCGACAAGCGATTCATGTACGAGGAGTCATTCCACACTCCACTCATCATCAGCTATCCTAAGCACATCCAGCCAAAGAGCGAATGCAACCAGATGGTTCAGAACATCGACTTCGCACCTACCTTCCTCGACCTGGCTGGTTTGCAGAAGCCTAAGTACATGCCTGGAACATCGCTCCAGCCGCTGTTTGCCGGTCAGCCAGTGAAGAAGTGGCGCAAGAGCCTGTACTATCACTACTACGACTACCCAACCTATCACCTGGTACGCAAGCACGACGGTGTGCGCACCGAGCGCTACAAGCTGATTCATTTCTACGGCAAGGGTGGTGAGAGAGCCGTGGTAGAGAACAAGTACCAGGCACAGCCAGGCACTAGAGAGAACAACTGCTTCAATGCCCTGAAGTCTATCAACTACTTCACCAATGATGCAGACATCGACTACTGGGAGTTGTACGACATCCAGGCAGACCCTAACGAGTTGAACAACATCTACGGCAAGCCTGGCACCCAGAAGATAGA
>ERZ1026878.2075-NODE-2075-length-10410-cov-7.319749_pt1 | contig 10410 bp, 7 predicted proteins | sample MGYA00380169_ERZ1026878 | MGnify/ENA primary metagenome ERZ1026878 (study PRJEB33269, sample SAMEA4719805) | human gut metagenome | biome: human-associated habitat; feature: organic feature; material: feces | place: Cameroon | collected 2013-10 ...
GTATATATGAAAATCTATATTTAAAGGGAGAATATCATGAGAAAACATATAAAGGATGAAAGAGGAGCCATTGTAGTTGAGGCAACAATTTCGTTTACAGCCTTTATTTTCCTGTTGTACATCATCTATTCGATAGTTGATATATGCTACATACAGGCAAAGATGAGCATAGCGTTAAACAGTGCGGCGACAGATATATCGCAGTACTCCTATCTGTATTATAAGTTTGGTATTGATTCGGTGGATAATGCAGCAAGCAATGCGGCTTCAAGCAGTAGGGCATTGGCAAAGGATACATTAAAGGGTATGGATGAGCTAATGACGGGAATATCGGATATGGATAGCAGTTTGTCAGATATAGAGAATGGCTCTTCTGATTTTGAAAGTCTAATGACCGCTTATGATGAGACAAAGGGTGGAGCATCAGATTTGGCTGCCAATATTAATGACTATGGAGATGCTTTGGCAGAAGATCCTATGGGCTTTGTAAAGGGTATGGGTATGCTTGCATTGAATGAGGGTTCGTCTGCAGGCAAGTCATATCTGGCACAGTCTATGGGAAGAGCTTTTATGAAGAAGAATCTTAAGGATTCAAATGGTGGGGATGTCAACGCTTTTTTGAAACAGTATCATGTAAAGGATGGTCTGGATGGGCTTTCGTTTGCTGGCACGGAATTTTTGGTATCAACGGATGGCAAATCAAGTAATGCCCTAAGGTTGACTTGCTCATATGATGTGAAGGTTGTCAATCTGCTTAATACAGATATCACCATCAGATTTTGTCAGAGTGCATCAACCGATGTGTGGGGCAAGGGAGTTAGTGCGAAAAAATAGGTGGATTAGGAATTATGAAAACAAATGATATTTTAATGATACTCATTTCAATTATTCTATGTGGAGTGAGTATCTATATACTGATCAGAAATAAAGAAAAAAAGAGTAAAAAGCTTATTGTCTATTGTATTATAGGTATGTTTCTTGTCATGATAGATGCTTGTATGCTTCAGTTCTTTTATCACGATAATGCAATTTATAAGAATTTTAGGATGATAGCACTTCTTTCAATTATGGCATCTGTTGCATATGTTGATTTCACGGAGCTAAGGATTCCAAATGAATATATTATTACAGGACTTGTATACTGGGTGTTAAGTATATTTGTTGAGCTGATATGTGGCAGTCAGTTTATTGTTGCCAATATCATTTCTTCGCTTATTGCAGCGGCAGCCCTGTTTATAGCTTCTTTGCTTTGCAAGATATGTATCAGGGGGTCGATTGGCGCCGGGGATATAAAGCTGTTTGTGGTTATGGGGCTATTGCTTGGGCTTGATGGAATATGGAGCGCTATATTTTTATCTCTTGTTTTATCATTTATCACAGCAATTTATTTTCTTATTACAAAGAGAAAAGGCAAAAAGGATGCAATGGCATTTGGTCCGGCTCTTGCTATAGGAACGTGGTTATCAATATTTTTGACTGGAATGTAGAGGATATACAATGAAGAATTATAAATTTTTAGTACCTATATTGCTTGTAGCATTGTTAGGAGGATCTGTATATAAAACATATAGTGACAGAGAAAAAATTAATAAACAATATGATAATGATATAACTCAGGCCAGACAGAATAGGAAGCTTGAGGTTTATGTGAATGCAGAGGAGGACTATCTTGATGCCTTAAAGCTTAAAGATTCAGCAAAGCTTCGGGCAGAGCTGGGAGAGATGTATATAGAAGCGGAGGATTTAAGAACAGCTGCCAAATGGGGAGAGTCTCTCATAAGTGAATATCCCAAGGAACAGGTGGGATATGAGTTTTTGATTCAGGTGTATTTGGAGCAAAAAGACTATGCCTCATGTTTCAGGATAAAGGATGAAGCGGATGGACTGAAAATTTCATCAAAGAAGATTGAAGAGATTATTTCAGATATCAAATATGAGTATTATCTCGAAGGTGAATACGCACAGGTAGAGGAGTTCAGTAATGGCTATGCAGCAGTAAAGAAAGAAAAAAAGTGGGGCTATCTGAACAGCAAAGGGCATCGTGTAATAGAATCCGAATTTGAAGAGGCGGGAGCGTTTGCTAAAGAGGTTGCACCTGTTATAGATGACAAAGGCAGGGCATTTTATATAGACAACGAGGGCAACAGAAAGATAGTCATTGATTTTGTCGACAATATTGAGAAGCTGGGATATATGTCAATGGATAATATTTTTCCTGTAAATGATGGCAAAAAATGGAGCCTGTACAGTTTGGACAGCAAGAAAAAGATAGCTGGTGACTATGATGAGGTTTCAGCCATGGGAAATGGAGTAGCAGCTGTCAAGTCTGATAATAAATGGAGTCTTATTGATACCAAGGGAAAGAAAGTAACAAAAGATAAATATGATTCGGTTGTTATGGACAGTAAAGGAATAGTATGTAGAAACGATAGGGTATTTGCAAAGCAGAATGGATATTATTATTTATTTGATTCTAAAGGCAATAAGGTTGTAAAAACTAAATTTGATGATGCAAGGCTATTTGCAGATGATGGATATGCCGCAGTATGTGTGGACGGCAAATGGGGATTTGTTGATAAGGATGGTAAACAGGTGATTAAGCCTCAATTTAATGAGGCTCATAGCTTTTCAAACGGATTGGCGGCCGTCAGATTTACAAATGGCTGGGGCTATGTGGATGAAAAGGGTAATAAAGTCATTGCGACAGGATTTGATGATGCGTGCGATTTCAATGAACAGGGCAAGACATTTGTTAAGACGGATGATAAATGGCAGGTTTTGACACTATATTTATACAATCATGAATCATAGAACAAAGGAGACAAAGGCATGAGTTTTACATATGAAAATCAAGGAAACAATACTTATCTGGTATATAAAATAGGAGCTTCGGATAATGTGGATACAATGAGCCTTGGAATGATTACTAATAATAAGATAGATGGAATTGTTCCGACTCTGTTCACCCAGTCAGATACTGATAGATTTATTAAATATAATATTTCTGCAAAAGTGTCAGCAAAAGAGTTTTTATCAGGAGTTGTAAATAAGAAGAGATTACTAGGTGTGTTTATCAGCGTATTAAAGGCAATTAAATCAACAGAGGAATATATGATTGATGCGAGAAGCCTGTTGATTGATTTGGAACATATTTATGTTGATGTGTCAAAGTGTGATGCAATGCTTGTATGTCTTCCTTTGGTCAGACAGAATGAGTCTGTTAATATTCCTATGTTTTTTAAGCAGATAATGTTTAGTACACAGTTTGACCAAAATGAGAATTGCGATTATGTTGCACAGATTATTAATTATCTGAATAGTACACCTGTATTTTCTGTGGATGCTTTTGAAAAGCTCCTGATGGACATAGATGCTGATAATTTAAATATTGCAGCTTCAAAGGCTGTTGCTGGTCAGCAAAAACCGGTTCAACCACAGAGCCAGTCACAGAGTCAGCAGCCTAAACCTATGCAGCCTGCTATGAATCAGCTAAAGAATACACAGGTACAGACAAATATGCCATCTCAGGGGAAAATGCAATCACAGCGTGAAACACAATCTGCAAATAATGTGGTACAGCCTAATCAGGTGAATTTTGCAGTACCTAATATGAATCCACAAAACCAGAATAGAATTAATAATAATGTGCAGATGGGGACGAATATTTCAGGTACATATGTGGAAACAACCAGTGAGAAGCAGATGTCCATGTTTGGACTTTTGACACATTACAGTAAAGAAAATAAGCAGATTTACGAAAGACAAAAAGCCCAGAGAAAGGCTCAAAAGGAAGCAGAAAAAAACGGAGCAGCAATGCCTGGTCAAAATGTGAAGGCATCAAATGCTTCATTTGCCATCCCAGGCCAGCCACAACAGCAGCGTCCACAGTCTGCACAGCCACAACCTGTAATGCCACAGCAGCCTCAACAACAATTTGTACAGCCACAGCGACAGTTCACTCAGTCGAATCAGCCGCAGCGTCAGTTTGCACAGCCGCAACCGATGCCACAGGCACAGCAAAAGCCGGCGCAACAGGTTCAGCCACAGCTGGTGCAGAATCAAAATGCAAATACAGGCATGACCGGAAATCCATCAGTTCCACCACAGATTTTGGAGAACATGACAAAGGCTGGTAATTTTGGAGAGACTACAGTGCTTGGAGTCGGTTCAGAGGCTGGAGAGACCACTGTTTTGGGAACATCACAGGCTCAGATTATTAAGCCTTATCTGCTTCGAATAAAGAATAATGAGAGAATAGAACTCAACAAGCCGGTATTTAGAATAGGAAAAGAAAGAAGCTATGTGGATTATTTTGTGAGTGACAATACGGCAGTCAGCAGGAGCCACGCAAATATTATTAACAGGGATAATGACTTTTATATTGTGGATACCAATTCAACAAATCATACATATGTGAATGGTTCAATGATTCAAAGCAATGTGGAGACTAAAATCGAGCATGGAACAAAAATCAGACTGGCGAATGAGGATTTTGAATTTTTCATGTACTAGTAAACAAAAATCACAGGTTAAATATTACATATATTGAGGAAATGGTATGGATTACGAAATTGCAGCCCAGACAGATGTGGGAACAGTCAAGAAAACAAATCAGGACAGCATAATGATGAAACGTATTTTTACCAATCTTGGGAATATGGTTTTTGCAGTGTTGTGTGATGGTATGGGAGGTCTTGCGAAGGGGGAGCTTGCCAGTGCTACGGTTATAAGAGCATTTGATAAGTGGGTCAATGATGATCTGCAGATGATTTGTCAGAATGGACCCGGATATATTGAGGATTCTGTAATAAGAGCGCAGTGGGAGAGTATAGTAGCAAATCAGAATCAAAAAATCAAACAGTATGGAGCAGGTCAGGGCGTTAATCTTGGAACCACTGTAGTTGCACTTCTTGTCACTGACAGGAGATACTATCTGATGAATGTTGGGGATTCAAGAGCATATCTTGTAAATGATAAGCTCATACAGCTTACAAAGGATCAGACATTTGTAGGTAGAGAGATAGAGCTGGGTCATATGACAATAGAGCAGGCTAAAACAGACCCACGCAGAAATGTGCTTTTACAGTGTGTGGGTGCTTCTGAGATTGTTAATCCTGACATGTTTTTTGGAGATGTGCAAAGTGGTACGGAGTTTCTGCTTTGTTCGGATGGTTTCAGACACGAGATTACATCTGATGAGATTTATCAGGCAATCAGACCATCATTTATGACAAACAGGGATGTGATGAATAGGCAGCTTCGTTCTCTGATAGAACTCAACATGCAGCGTAGGGAGAGAGACAATATCACAGCAGCGCTGATTAAGGTACAGTAGGAGGAAAGTTTATGCTTGAGATTGGTTCTCTTGTTGATGGAAAATACAAGATACTGAATGAAGTGGGCCATGGTGGAATGAGTATCGTCTACCTGGCTATGAACGAAAAAGCAAATAAGCAGTGGGCTATTAAAGAGGTACGAAAAGACGGTGTAAAGGATTTTGAGGTTGTGAAGCAGAGTCTTGTGGCTGAGACAGACATGCTAAAAAAACTTAATCATCCTTATCTGCCGGATATTGTGGACGTCATAGAGGATGACGACAGATTCCTGATCGTCATGGATTACATACAGGGGAATTCACTTAGCAAGGCTATTGAAGAGTATGGCGCATTGCCTCAGGATGATGTGATTCATTGGGCTAAGCAGCTGTGCGATGTACTTGGATATCTGCATTCACAGAATCCACCTATCATATATCGAGACATGAAGCCCGCCAATATCATGCTTAAGCCTGATGGAAATATCACTCTTATTGATTTTGGAACAGCAAGAGAGTTTAAAGAAAAAAATCTGGCTGATACGACATGTCTCGGAACTATGGGATATGCAGCTCCGGAGCAGTTTGGAGGAATGGGACAGACGGATGGCAGGACAGATATTTATTGTCTTGGTGCTACACTATATCATCTGGTTACAGGAAAGAACCCATGTGAGCCGCCTTATGAAATCAGACCAATCAGAGAGATAAACCCAAGTCTGTCAGGTGGTCTTGAAAGAATCATTTTAAAGTGTACACAGCCTAATCCGGCTAACAGATATCAGAATGCGGCAGAGCTGATGTATGCTTTGGAGCACTATGATGAGATAGATGATATATATAGAAAAAAACAAAAAAGAAAGCTTGCAGCTTTTATCACTACGTCGGTAATTACAGTGATTTTGGGAGCAACCTCTATATGGGGATATGTTTCAGCCGAGAATAAAAAAAGTGAAAACTATGATAACATTCTGAAAACGGCAGATACTTATGAGGACTATTACAATGCGATAATTACAGACCCTACCAGAACAGATGCGTATCTGAAGCTGAATGATATGCTTACAAGTGATTTTGTATTGGACAAGGATGAGGCAAACATACTTACAAAGATACAGGTCGGACTGGATAGAAAAAACAGTGATGGATATTCGCAGACGTATGATGTGCTTTCGGATTTGAAAAAGAAAAATCCTGACGGATATCAGGAGGTCTGCTATCAGTATGGTGAGAGCTTTCTTTTCTACTATGATATAAATGTGGAAAAGGACAGATATGCCAATGCCGCCAAGTGGTACAAGGATGCTGTGCAGAAATATCCTGTTGCACAGATATATTGTGATATTTCCGATTGTCTGGATCTCATAAGTCAGTATGGTGGAGCAAAGGTTAAGCAGACAGAGAAGATGTATGATGAGTATGCAAATCTTTGGAAAAAGGTTACAGAGCTGGAAAAGGAATCGGAACAGTTTGACAGTGTGGATTCAAAGCTTCAGGTGTGGAATGAAGTAGATGATATTATAAACAACAATATTTCTCCTCTTTTGGAGGTGACATCCAAGGATGATGTGATTGCACTTTTGGATGATATTTCAGACAGTTCGACTAAGGTTGACAAATCGGTTATTGCAGATGATATGAAGAAGCTTCAGGACAACATCGAGTCGACAAAGCAGAAGATAAACACGGTAAAGGAGGCTGAGAAAGAATGACATATGATATTTACAGGCTGATTTTTATCGTGGGTGCCATATCGTGTGCTGTAATGTTTGTGGTTTCAGTGATACTATTTATTACACTTAAAATTCCAAATGTAATTGGTGATTTAACAGGCAGAAATGCAAAAAAGGCAATTGAAAATATTAGAAAGCAGAATGAAGCCTCCGGTGGAAAAGCTTATAAGGCAAGTGCAGTTAATCTGGAAAGAGGCAGACTGACAGATAAAATGACTCCGTCAGGAAATCTACAAAGACGTGGAATCACAAGTGGTTTTGGGGTTCATACAGAAAAAATCAGCACGATGAAGCTAGAACAGCAGGCATCTGTTGGAATGGATACAGATAATGAAAGTAATGAGACGATGGTTCTTGAACAGGATTATTCAAATGAGACATCTGCTCTGAATCATAATTATTCAAATGAGACAACAGTTCTCAGTCAGCAGAATGTTGGGGAAACAACGGTACTTTCATCACATATGCCACAGAATCCAAGCGAGACAACAGTTCTCAATCAGTTTGGGGTATTAGAGGATATTACCTTTATACATACAGATGAAATAATTTAAAGCAAAGGAGTGAGTAGCATGAGAAAACGCATGATGGCCTTTTTAATGGCCCTACTTATGGTTGTCACCATTTTGCCGGCAAACTTCACGATAGTTGAAGCGAATGACACAAATGGTGCTATCTACCTTAATGTGACAGGTGCTTCGGACTGGACCAAGGAAGATAATATCAAGGTAACTGTTACTGACAGTACCGGAAAAGAAGTTGAGCAAAAGTTTGTTAGGACCGAAGTGGTTAAGGCACAAACTGATTCTGGAAATACAAATCCAGATAATACAAATCCAGATAATACCAATCCGGGTAATACTGATACCGGTAAGGATGACGCTGCTGGAAAGGATACTGAAAATACAGGCTCAGAAAGTGGCTCTGACAATTCAAATGAGCCTGCCGGACAGGCAGATGAACAGCAGGATGCTAAGCCTGTAGCACCCAATAGCATAAAAATTGCTGTGACAGATCTTGTCGAGGACAGTAAGTACTCTGTGGATATATCTTCTGATGGATATCTTTTCTGGAAGAAGGAATGCACCGCTGTGAAGGCTTCTGACAGTCCAGCTTATACAAAGGTTGCAATGGTTCAGGACACATATACAGAGTTTGCTTTCTCCACAAATTTTAATGACTGGAAACTAGATACTACTCAAAAACTTGCTGTGAATGGCGCGGGTAATAATAGTGTTAAATATGCATCTTCAGATCAGAAAATTGCATATGTTGATGGAAATACAGGTGTAGTAACTATAAGGAAAGCCGGAAAAGTTTCTTTTACGGCTACACTATCTGTTGGTGATAGTTATAAGACAATCACACAGTCTGATGTAGTAATTGCAAAATTAGAACAGACACTTTCATTTACTGATACAAAAGCAGAGGTTTATGTAGGTGATGAGGTTGCAGCAGCTGCAAGCTCAAGTGCTAGTGATACCAATGGCAAAATCACTTATAGTGTGGTTAACGGAGAAGAGTACATCACAAAGGATACTGATTTTGCAAACAATGGTAAATGGACTGCAAAGAGCTATAATAACAGTGCTGATGGAGTAAAAGTTACAATCAAGGCTGTTATTGCAGAGGATGACAGATATAACAGTGCAGAGAACACATATACTACAACAATAAAGCCATATGCTTACGGTGATTTTAGAAAATATTGTGAGGTAGTTGGAACATCAAATACTGCTTCAGATGGAAACACCTGGTATTCAGAAGTGACCGGAATCAAGGCAAAAGATGGTTATAAAATCAAAGATTCTGATGGCAGCTTTGTAGAAGAAATTGCTATAGATGCCAATAATATCACACAGGGCGAAAATAAATTTTCTTTTGTTATCGTACAGGAAAAGAAGAAATCAGACAATGAAAATGTATCTTATATCAACGAGGGAACAGTAAGTGGAGCATACAACTATGATAGTGTAAATCCTACACTTTCTATTGCAAAGGATAATAATGCAGACTGGATAAACAAAGATGTGAAAATTACAGCTTCACCATCTGATGCTGGTTCAAAGATTGCGGCTGTTAAGTATACAGTGACAGATGAAAAAGATAAGCCGCTTCTTGAAGAAAAAACAGTTAATCCTAATGCTGATGGAAGCTATTTGATTACATTACAGGCAAGTAAATTTGCCAATAAAGAAATCAAGATAAATGTTACAGCATACGATAATGCAGGTCTGAAATCTGATACACAGACTCAGATAATCAAATTTGATACAGCACTGCCTAATGCGGAGTTGTCATTGAATAGTAATGAAGGTAAATATTATTTTACTGATAAAATATCTGTAGGTATCAGTGCTACTGATAATTTTTCAGGTATCGCTGGTATAAAAGCAGTTTATCTCACAGATGATGTGACAAGTGCTTCTGGATGGGACATTAAGAATATCGATTGGGATGCTGAAAATGTTCAAAATCTTAAAGCTGATGCTAAGAGTGTAACGATATCATTTACAGATACTCCAAATGCAGGAAATGTGTATGTCAAGGTGACGGATAAAGCAGGAAATGAAAAAATCACATCACTTTCTGACGATAAAAAGTTCCACTTTGATCATACTGCACCAACTGTAGGTATTGCATATTCTTCAGCTGATGAAAATACAACTAATGATAATTATTCACAGTTAAAGGATGGGGTAGAATACTACAACCATGACAGATATGCACAGATTACTGTAACAGATGCTTCTTTTAACAAAAATGCTACTCAAATTAAAGTAGCGGTTGATAATAAAAATGCAGTAAATATATTAGATAACAAGGCAGAAGTACAAGGTGCTGCTATTGTAAAAACAGATGATGAAATCTGGACTGACAATAAGGATGGCTCATATACTGCAAAGCTTAAATTTACAGGTAATCATCTTTACAAAATTGAAGCTTCTTCAACGGATTTAGCAGGAAATAAAACGGAAGAAGGCACTGTAGCTGATAGCAAATCAAAGGAATTCTATATTGATGAGCTCGCTCCGGTTGGAAAAGTACAGTTCTCAACAGATAAAACAGATGCTGGAATAATTGGTAACTGGTGGGAAAATATATTAAATCCATTCACTGCAATATCTATTTTTAAACAAAATCAGTTGAATATTGTAGGTAGTGTAACTGACAAAGAAACCGGAAATTCCGGCATATGGACAGTTAGCTATTATGTAAATAAACTGGATACGGATACAGTCTTATCAGAGCCTAAGTTAAATAATTTATCTGCTGATAAATGGAAAGAAATTAAAATAAATAAATCAGATGATGGATACAGTTTTTGTGAGTCGTTAGACAAGTCCTATAATAAATATATAG
>ERZ1026878.2076-NODE-2076-length-10406-cov-9.069848_pt1 | contig 10406 bp, 7 predicted proteins | sample MGYA00380169_ERZ1026878 | MGnify/ENA primary metagenome ERZ1026878 (study PRJEB33269, sample SAMEA4719805) | human gut metagenome | biome: human-associated habitat; feature: organic feature; material: feces | place: Cameroon | collected 2013-10 ...
GAATATGCGCAAAGCGCACGCGGCGCGCATTCCAAATCGTCCCGCCTTGCCCGGCGGGCTTTTTTTCGCCTTTTTGTGACAAACCCCGCCCGCTGTGGTACAATAAAAGGGTATCGAACTTACACAGAAAGGACGTTTCCATGCAGCTGTTTGAACTGGTCAGCCCACGGCTGTTCCGCCCGCTGGCGGGGCCCAACCGGGCGTTTTATGCAGAGCTTTTGCTGCTGCTCTGGGAGGAGTGCCGCCATACGGCAGATTACAGCATTTCCCGCGCCGAAGCCGTCTCCCGCGCTGAGGATTATTTTGCCGCGCTGGCAAAGCCGCTGGCGCTGGACGCCGACGGCGCGGGCGATGAGGACGAGCAGCCCACCCGCGACCCCCACACGCTGGCGGTGGGCTTTTTGCTGCGTCTGCGCCGCACCGGCTGGCTGGAGGAGCAGCCCGGCAGCTACGAGACGGAGCCCACCTTTGCCTTTATGCCGGAGGTCACCCCGCTGCTGGACGCGCTGGAAGAGATACTGAACCCCCGGGTGGTCACCTACACCGGCAAGCTGTACAAGGCGTGGCAGCTGCTGGGCAGCATCGGGCAGGAAAAAAGCCCCTACGAGAACGTGCTGCGGGAGGTGGCGGCAGACCTTGAAACGTTGAACAAGTCCCTGCGCGCCCTCAACGCTTCCATCGGGCATTATATCGACCGCCTGACCCATAACCGCACCCCGCAGGAGGTGCTGGAACTGTTCGACCAGTACGAGGAAAAGGTGGTGGCGGCGGCGTACCATCGCTTTAAAACCAGCGATAACCTGTTCAATTATCGCGCCTATCTGGAAGAAGAACTGGACGACTGCGAGCAGAACCAGCTGCCGCGCTTAGCGCTGGACTACGCCCGGGTGGAGCGCTGCGCCCCCGGCGAGGCTGCACCCCGGGTGCGTGCCCTCATCCAGCAGCAGCGGGACGCGCTGGAAGAGATGAGCACCCTGATGAAGGAGATCGACGCCAGCCACATCCGCTACCGCAAGCGGGCGGTGCAGCGGGCACAATTCCTGCTGCTGAGCGACCGTTCGGCGCAGGGCAGCGTCACCGCCCTGCTGCGCCGCTATGCGGAGGACATCCGCAGCCCGGAGCAGCTGTTTGAGCCGGACGATGGCCCGGTGGCAGCGCGGCTGCACCTGTACCCGGCGGCAGTGTTCGGCGCAAAGCCGCTGTATCCCCCCGCCGCGCCCCGCACCGAAGCACCTCTTGCCCCGGTGCGCACCGAGCCCCTTGACCCCGACCGGCTGCGGCAGGAGCAGCAGCTTCTGCTGGACTACGCCCGCCTTGCCGTCACCGAGGAAAACGTGGCACTGCTGGCGCAGCAGGCATTGGCTGCCCGCGGGCAGGTGAACGCCTCCACCCTTGTGGAGGAATACCCGGGCGACTTTACAGGCATCATCGGCCTGCACACCTATTCCCAGTCGCCGCACCGGGAGTATGATATCACCCTGACCGGAAACTGGGTGGAGCGCGGCGGCTTCCGGTTTCAGGATTTTGTCCTGACCCGCCGCAAGGAGGTAAACACGGATGGCAACCATTGATCTGCTGGAAGAAACCGCAAACTATCTGCTCAACCACTGCTTTGTGCTGGGCTGCGTAGAGGAACAGCGGGCGAAATATCTGTATATTCAGGATCACCTCAACGAGGTGCGTGCGGTGTTCAAACCGCTGGGCTACGCGGTGCTTTTGTACCCCGCACCCATGCAGGCGGCGGCGCTGGTCAACGAGCACGAGGGCAGTCAGGCACGGCTGCTCAAGTACGAAAGCATCCTGCTGCTGGTGCTGCGGCTTTTGTACCTGCAAAAGCGGGAAAGCCTTGCCGCCAGCGCAGACGAGGTGCTGGTGACCGTAGAAGAAGTACAGGCCGAATTGCAAAAGATGAACCTGCCCCGCAAGCTGGATCAGCAAACGCTGGAAAAGCTCATGCGCACCCTGCGCCGGTACAATCTGGCGCGTCCGGTGGGACGGCTGTCCGGGCTGGACAGCCGCATCGAGGTGTTCCCCACGGTGCTGCTGGCGCTGCCGGATGCCGACCTTGCGGATGCCGCCGCCGAGAGCGCCCGCACCCGCACCGAGCTTGGCCTGTACGAGCGCCCGGAGGGCGCAGACATGGAAGCAGGGGAGGGTGAAGCATGATCGAACTCAAGCGCCTGAAACTTATCAACTGGCATAACTTTGAAAATACCACCTTCGACTGCGCCCGTCTGACCTATATGATCGGCGTAAACGCCGTGGGCAAGACCACCATTCTGGACGCCATCCGCTACTGCCTGACCACGAACCGCAACTTCAATGCGCTGGGCAATAAGAAAAGCGGACGCACCCTGCAAGGCTCTGTCCACGCCAAGCAGCGCGGCGAAAACGCCTACCGCCGCCCGGGGCATACCGTGGCGTATATCGGGGCGGAGTTCTGGGACAGCGTAAAGCACACCAGCTTTGTCATCGCGGTGCGGGTGGAGTCCGAAGGACCCATGCAGGAGCTGCACCCCGGCGACCAGACATGGTACATCTCCGAGGACGGCATCACGCTGGAACAGCTGCCCTTTATCGACCCGCGCACCGGTGCGCCCAGCGCCAAGGAGGACTTCAAGCCCGCCGAGGGGCGGCTTTCCTACACCCGCAGCCCCAGCGAGGCGCGGGACCGCATCTGCCGCGCACTGGGCATCGGGCGCGCAGCCAGCCCGCTGGGCAAAAAGTTCAACGAGGTGTTCCAGATGGGCACCAGCATGGACGAGATCCCGAATTTCCGGGAGTTTCTGTACCAGTATATCCTTCCCCAGCCGGAGCTGGACTTGGAAGCCTTGCAGGGTGACCGCTTGGAGCTGGAAAACCTGCACGCTGTTCTGGCGGAAGCCCAGACCCGCGCCGATGCGCTGGACGAGATCGTGCGCTATGGCCGCGAAGCCACCGAAAAACAGACCGAAGCCCTTGTGAACCGGGGTGCTGCCCTGCTGGCGCGGGCTGCTGCCGATGCCGGGGAAAAGGCTGTCTGGCAGGAGCGGGTAGACGCCGGACGCCGCCAGCAGGAGACGCTGCGCACCCGCTACGCCGAAGCCAAGACCGCCGAAGCGGAAGCCCGCCGCGCCTACCTGACCGCCCACAGCGCCGCCGGTGCCAGCGGCGAGGGACGCGCACTGGATGCCCTCAGCGAGGAGCTGGCACACCGGCAGACCGCACTGGATGCCGCTGCCCGCCGCGCCGACACCGCCGAAAAAGCCGCCGAAAAGACCGGCAACCTGCTGGCAGTGCTGCGTCGCAGCGGTTTTGCCGCCGGGCAGAAGATGGCAGACCTGACCCCGGACACCCTGCCCGCCCTGACCGACTGGCTGACCGCACAGGAAAAGCCGCTGGAAGAAGCCTATTTTGCCGCCCGGCAGCACACCGCCGCTTTGCAGCGGCAGCAGACCGAGAAACGCGCCGAGCTGGATGCCGTATCCGGCGGCAAATGGGTGTACCCCCACGGCGACGCCGCCACCCGGGTGCGGGACGCCGTGAATGCCGAGCTGAAAAGCCGGGGCATGGAGCCGGACGCCCGCATCTTCTGCGAGCTGCTGAACGTGGAGGACGAGAGCTGGCAGGACTGCGTGGAAGCCTGTCTGGGCGACCGCCGGTTCGATATCCTTGTGCCGCCCGCCCACTACACCGCCGCAAAAAGCGCCTTTGTGGCGCTGAAAGAGAAAGTGGGCCCCATCAGTCTGCTGGACACCCCGGGTCTGCGCAAGGCCAACCGCCGCGCCGACACCGCCCCCGCCGACAGTCTGGCGGCACAGGTCACCAGCGAAAACCCGCTGGCCGCGCAGTACGCCGACACCATCCTGCGCCGCATCGTCTGCTGCGACACCCCCGACACGCTGGAAAACTACCCCGACAGCGCCACCCGGGACCTTCTGCGCCACCATCCCTTCCGGTTGGAGCGTCTGCGCACCCCGCAGCGCTATATCGGTCTGGAAGCCCGCCGCGCCCGCGCCGGGGCACTGGCAGGGGAGATGAACGCCCTTGCCGAAGAAGTACGCGCCGCCGCACAGGCAGAGCAGAACCTGAAAGCCGCCTACAACCAGTACCAGACCCTTTTGCGCGGCACCACGCTGGAAGAGCTTGCCGCTCTGTGGGACGCCCGCGCCGCCCTGACCGCCGCCCGGGAAGCCGTGGAGGAACAGGCCGCAAAGCTGGCCGAGTGCCGCGAGAATCCGCTTTTGCAGCAGCTGTATAAGGAGGAAGAGGTGCGCGAGGCCGCATGGGAAGCCGCCCGCACTGCCGTGGAGCAGACCGGCGGCGACCTGCGCGTATGCGAAAAACAGATCTCCTCCTGCGAGGCGGAGCAGCAAAAGGCAGTGGACACCGCCGAAAAGAGCGCACAGGCCGCCGAGAGCTTTTTTGCCGCCCACCCGCTGGTGGAGCCGCTCTCCCGCAGCCGTCAGCAGGCGCTGACCGGGCCGGACAAATCCCCCCGCGCCGCCGCACAGGCCGCCGAAAAGGCACAGGCCAAGCTGGACGATGCCCTGACCGTCTACCTGAACAGCACGCTGGAACCGGCGCAGCGGGAATACAACCGGCGCTACGTCTGCGATTATCCTCTGGGGCTTGCCGGGCTGGAACAGTACCGCGCCCAGCACGAGAGCCTTGTGCGCATCGACCTGGAGCGCTACGCCGCCCGCCTGGAGCAGGCGCAGCGGGACTGCAAGGACCGCTTCCGCAAGGATATCCTGTTCCGCATGAAGGACGATATCTTCAACGCCCGGCGGCAGTTCCGGGAGCTGAACAAGGTCATGGAGCAGCTGACCTACGGCGAGGAAGTCTACCGCTTTGAGCTGGAACCCAGCCGCGACCCGCAGCTGGCGGCGTTCTATCAGGTCATCGTGGACAAGGGCAACCAGCAGATGACCGAAGGCGATTCTCTGGATAACCTTGCCGCCACCGCCGACCCCGCCTACGAGCGTCAGGTGGATGAGCTGATGGAAAAAATCATGGCAGACGTAGACGAGAACACCCGCGCCCGGCAGGAGGGACGCACCGCCGCCGGTGCCACCCTTTCGGACTATGTGGACTACCGCACCTATCTGGACTACGATATCAAGGTGACCAATCAGGTCACCGGGCAGCAGGCGTATCTGTCCCGCGTCAGCCGCGATTCCTCCGGCGGCGAGAATCAGGCACCCTTCTATGTGGCCATCTGCGCAAGCCTTCTGCAAATCTACCAGAAGAGCGAGAACAGCATCCGTCTGGTGCTGCTGGACGAGGCGTTCAGTAAAATGACCAGCGACCGCATCCGCCCCATGATGGAACTGTTCCGCCGCCTGCAATTGCAGGTGCTGCTCATCTCCACCGTGGAAAAGAGCACCGCCATCCAGCCCTACTGCGATATTACCTACTCCATCGTTCGCCACGGCGACGCCAACGCCATCGCACCCTTTGTCCGCATTGCGGCAGAATGATGCAAAGCAGGGCTTGACATCAAAAATAAACTTTGCTATACTGTTTTTCGCTCATCGGAGGGCTGTTTCAACGTAATTGAAGGGCCGGATAAGATGTCATCGTTCGCGCTTCCCGGAGGCTGTGGGCACCGTAGTGCCGCAGCAGAAGAGGGAACGCACCGGAGCGGTGGTTCTTATCCGGCCTTTTTGCATATACGGATCTCAGAAAAGGAGGAGCTATGCCAAAGGAAACCATCCAATTGTCCGATCATTTTACCTATTCCCGCCTGCTGCGGTTCGTGCTGCCCTGCATCGGCACCATGCTGTTCACCTCCATCTACGGCATCGTGGACGGCCTGTGTGTTTCCAACTTTGTGGGCAAAACGGCCTTTGCGGCGGTCAACCTCATCATGCCGCTGCCGCAGCTGCTGGGCACTGTCGGCTTTATGCTGGGCACCGGCGGCAGCGCCATCGTTGGTATCACGCTGGGCGAGGGTGACCAGAAAAAAGCCGACCGCTATTTTACCATGTTTCTGCTGGCAGCGCTCATCTCGGTCAGTGTGCTGGCCGTGCTGGGCATCCTGCTCCTGCGCCCAGTCGCCATGCTGCTGGGCGCAAAGGGCGAGCTGCTGGACTACGCCGTGCGCTACGGGCGCATCCTGATGCTGGCGCTGCCGCCCTTTGCGCTGCAAAATATGTTCCAAAGCTTTTTTGTCACCGCCGAAAAGCCGCTTCTGGGCTTCTGGTTCACCGTAGGTGCAGGCTGCACCAACATGGTGCTGGACGTGGTAATGGTGGGTATGCTGCACTGGGGCGTGGAGGGCGCTGCCGTTGCCACCCTTATCAGCCAATTGGTGGGCGGCGTGCTTCCGGTGTTCTATTTTATCGACCACCACAATACCAGCCGCCTGCACCTGTGCAGAACGCAGTTTTACGGCCGCGTGCTGTGGGATGCCTGTATCAACGGCTCTTCTGAGCTGATGACCAACCTTTCCATGTCGCTGGTCAATATCCTGTATAACTTCCAGCTGCTGCGGCTTGCCGGAGAAAACGGCGTGGCGGCTTACGGCGTCATCATGTACGCTGCCTTCCTGTTTGTGGCGGTGTTCGTGGGCTATGCCGTGGGCAGCGCACCCATTGTCAGCTTCCATTACGGCGCGCGCAACCACGCCGAGGTGCATAACCTCTACCAGAAGAGCCTGCGCCTGATCGCCGTGGTAGCTGTGAGCATGACCGCCGTATCCATGGTGCTCATTCCCTATGTGGCACGCATCTTTGTGGGCTACGACGCCCAGCTGCTGGCGCTGACCAGCCGCGCCTTCCGGCTGTATGCGCTGAGCTTTCTCATCATGGGCTTCAACGTGTATGCGTCCTCCTTCTTCACGGCGCTGGGCGATGGCGTGACCAGCGCCCTCATCTCCTTTCTGCGCACGCTGGTGTTCCAGCTTGCCGCGCTGCTCCTGCTGCCCGCCCTGTGGGGCATTGACGGCGTGTGGCTGGCTGTCACCGCCGCCGAGCTTGCCGCGCTGGCGGTGAGCGTGTATATGTTTGTGACAAAAGACCAGAAATTCCATTACCGTCATGGTTGACGAGTAATAACAGAAAAGCCGCCGGGGCCCCGGCGGCTTTTTTGGTTATTCAAAGGTATACTCCACCAGCTGGCAGTTTTTGATGCCCGCAGCGGCGTACTCCTCGTTGGTCATGTCGTAAAAATAGGAGTGCACCACCCGGGCAATGCCGTTGTGCGCCACCAGCAGATAGGTCTTGCCGGTATCCGCCTTCAACTCGTCCAGCAGGTTGTAGATGCGCTGTGCCAGCTGCATCATGCTTTCGCCGCCGTCATAGCGGTCGGCAAAGTGGGTCTTGGAGATGCGGAACTCCGCACCGTCCCGGGGCGTGCCCTCGTATTTGCCGAAGCACTGCTCCCGCAGGCGGGGCTCGCAGCGGGCGGGCAGACCGGTAGCGGCGGCAATGGCCTTTGCGGTGTCGGCGGCGCGGGAAAGGGGAGAGTACAGAATTTCGTCAATGTGCAGGCCGCTGTCCCGGACAAGCTCGCCCAGCTGCCGCGCCTGCTGCTGCCCGTGGGCGGTCAGCGGGCTGTCGGTCATGCCGCAGATCTTATTTTCCACGTTCCATACCGTCTCGCCGTGGCGGGTGAAATAGATATTATGCATAAAATTACTCCTTACAGCTTGTGCAGGGTGCCGTCCGGCAGCAGACAGACGGTGTCTCCTTCGTCGATTGCCAGACGGGTCAACTCCCTGTCCGGGTAGGGCAGGATGCTGGCAGCCCCGGCGGCATCGGTCAGGGTCACATCGCACAGCACCGGCTGCCCGGCGGGCAGCTCCTCGCAGCCGTACAGCTGCTCGTCAATGCGCAGCACGCGGTATTCCGGCATGGTACAGCCCCTCCTTTGTGTTTTTCCTTATTATATAGCACCCGGGGGCTTTGGTGCAAGGGGGAGCGGACTGAGAGGGTTTATTCTCCCCCGCTTGACAGCGGCGCGGAGAAATTGTTACAATACAGTTACGACTGCAAACCACGCGGAGGGGTTCATGAATATTACGGAACTGCGGTATCTGGTAGCCATCATGAAATGGGGGTCGGTGTCGGCGGCGGCAAAGCAGCTGTACGCGGCGCAGCCCAATGTCAGCAAGGCGCTGAAAAATCTGGAAGAGGAATACGGGGTGCGCATTTTCGAGCGCTCCTCCACGGGCATGATCCCCACCGAGCAGGGCAAGCGGTTCATCGCGCAGGCGCAGCGGGTGCTGCAGCAGGTGGACGAGCTGAAGCAGGAGGCGCATCAGCAGCGCAGCTGCGCCGAGCTGCGGGTGGTGCTGACCCATGCCACCTACGCCTCCTATGCGGCGGTGGATTTTTTGCAGCAGGCAGCCCGCAGCGAGCAGCTGCGGGCACATATCCGGGAGAGCGGTGCCATTGAAGCCTTGGACTTTGTGCTGCGGCAGGGCTACCACATGGCGCTGCTGCGCTATGCCGCCGAGGACGAGGACTACTACCTGCGCTACTGCCAGCGCCACGGCCTGCGGCAGGAGCCCATCATGGAGTTTTCCTATCTGCTGCTCACCAGTCAGGACAGCCCGCTGGCACAGCGTCAGGTGCAGAACCTTGACGAACTGAACGATTACATCGAGGTGCTGCACGGCGACACCCATCTGCCCGGGGACGAGAGCACCGCTTCCCGCTGGGAGGTGAACCCCAACCGCCGCATCCATGTGTACGAGCGGTGCAGCCAGTTCTCCATTTTGCAGAACCTGCCCACGGCCTATATGTGGTCGTCCCCCATGCCGCAGCGCGCGCTGGAGCAGTACCATCTGGCGCTGCACGGCTGCCCGGCACAGAAGCAGCAGATGCGGGACGTGCTGGTGTACCCGGAGCGGGAACCCCTGCAGCCGGAGGAGCAGCTGTTTGTGCAGTTGCTGCACAAGCAGGCGGATGCCACCATCAAGGACAGCGGGTGGAAGAAGATTTGAAATGCGCACCGCGTGTGCTTTGCGCATATTTAGCGGAAGAATTATTTTATCGCAATTTTCAAAAATAGTGCCTATTAAAACGGCATATTTGCGATATGCAGTTTGCGGATGTTGCTTGTGCATTAAAAACGCAAACTGCTATAAATTTTGGGGTACAGAAACGCCTGCGGGCGTTTCTGTACCCCTTTTTCACGGGTGGGGTCGTAAAGGCAAACGGCAGCTGCCGCGCTTGTTTCCTGCGGAAACAGTCGCGCGGCGGGGAGCGCCCTCGCCCTCTCAGTCACCTTTGGTGACAGCTCTCCCAAAGGGAGAGCCCTTGGCATGGCGGCATAGTTTCCGGTTGAACTGCAAAGTGTGCGGTTTCGCCAGAGCCTCTCCCTTTGGGAGAGGTGGCATTGCGTCAGCAATGACGGAGAGGGCGAGCCCGCTGCCGGGGAGTGTTTTTCGTCCCAAATTCCACGTTTTGGGGAGAAAATCGCAAATGATTAAGCAAAGTGCACAAAAAGGCGGCGCAAAGTTTGGCGGGGGTGGGCTTGACCGTTCCCGGGAGAAAGTTTTTGAGAAACAGAACGACGAATTAAAACGTGCTATCGCCACAAAATAAAAGTTTGCGTAAACAAATAAAATAAGCGGCCATATACTTTTTGATATGGGAACCATACCTAAAAAATATTAACACAATTATGAAAAAGGTGTTAACATGAAGCCAGAGATCGGTCATAGCCGCAGTATGGCATAAGCTGTCGGCGGCTGAAATTCAAAAGGAGGTTTCTGGTATGATTAGTTTCTTACTGTGTCTGGCGCTCCTGATCGTAGGCTACTTTGTCTATGGTAAGATCGTGGACAACACGTTCGGACCGGACGACCGCGAAACTCCTGCTGTGCGCATCAACGATGGCGTTGACTACGTTGTGATGCCCCAGTGGAAGCTGTTCCTCGTCCAGCTGCTGAACATTGCAGGTCTGGGCCCCATCTTTGGTGCACTGCAGGGTGCTCTGTGGGGTCCCGTGGTGTTCCTGTGGATCACCTTCGGCACCATCTTTGCCGGCGGCGTACATGACTACTTCTCCGGCATGATGAGCGAGCGCAACGACGGCGCTTCCATCGCCGAGGTCACCGGCCGCTATCTGGGCCCCGTGATGCAGAACATCATGCGTGTGTTCTCTGTGGTGCTGCTGATCATGGTCGGTACCGTGTTCGCAGTCGGCCCCGCAGGCCTGATCGTTACCCTGTGCAAGAACGGCGGTATGTCCGGCGTGCTGACCACCACCCTGTTCTGGCTGATCATCATTCTGGTGTACTACTTCATCGCAACCTTTATCTCCATTGATGCCATCATCGGTAAGATCTACCCTGTGTTCGGCATCTGCCTGATCATCATGGCTGTGGGCGTTATTTTTGGTATCTTCACCAACCCCGCCTACACCATCCCCGAGATCTGGGCAAACTTCAGCAATATGCACCCCTCCAACAC
>ERZ1026878.2078-NODE-2078-length-10395-cov-7.368279_pt1 | contig 10395 bp, 6 predicted proteins | sample MGYA00380169_ERZ1026878 | MGnify/ENA primary metagenome ERZ1026878 (study PRJEB33269, sample SAMEA4719805) | human gut metagenome | biome: human-associated habitat; feature: organic feature; material: feces | place: Cameroon | collected 2013-10 ...
TCGGGGCTGATGAAGTTGAAATCACCGAGATCCTGGTCAAAGTGGGCGACAAAGTTGAAGCTGAACAGTCGCTGATCACCGTAGAAGGCGACAAAGCCTCTATGGAAGTCCCGTCTCCTCAGGCTGGCATCGTTAAAGAGATCAAAGTCTCTGTTGGCGATAAAACCGAGACCGGCAAACTGATCATGATTTTCGATTCCGCCGACGGTGCAGCAGCTGCTGCACCTGCGCAGGAAGAGAAGAAAGCCGCTCCGGCCGCCGCTGCTCCAGCAGCTGCCGCAGCAGCAAAAGAAGTGAACGTGCCTGACATCGGCGGTGACGAAGTTGAAGTCACTGAGATCCTGGTGAAAGTGGGCGATACCGTAGCGGCTGAGCAGTCTCTGATCACCGTAGAAGGCGACAAAGCCTCTATGGAAGTGCCAGCGCCATTCGCGGGTACCGTTAAAGAGATCAAGATCAACACCGGCGACAAAGTGTCTACCGGCTCCCTGATCATGATCTTCGAAGTGGCGGGTGCTGCACCTGCCGCCGCGCCTGCTCAGGCAGCTGCTCCGGCTCCGGCCGCTGCACCTGCTGCTGCCGGCGGCGTGAAAGACGTTAACGTACCGGACATCGGCGGTGACGAAGTTGAAGTGACCGAAGTGATGGTGAAAGTGGGCGACAAAGTTGCCGCTGAACAGTCACTGATCACCGTAGAAGGCGACAAAGCGTCTATGGAAGTGCCTGCGCCGTTCGCGGGTACCGTTAAAGAGATCAAAATCAGCACCGGCGACAAAGTGTCTACCGGCTCTCTGATCATGGTCTTCGAAGTGGAAGGCGCTGCGCCTGCCGCAGCTCCGGCTGCCGCGGCTGCTCCGGCACCTGCCGCTGCACCGGCTCAGGCTGCTAAACCTGCCGCTGCCCCTGCTGCTAAAGCTGAAAAATCTGAGTTCGCTGAAAATGATGCTTACGTCCACGCGACCCCGCTGATTCGTCGCCTGGCGCGCGAGTTCGGTGTGAACCTGGCGAAAGTGAAAGGGACCGGCCGTAAAGGTCGTATCCTGCGCGAAGACGTTCAGGCCTATGTGAAAGACGCGGTGAAACGCGCCGAAGCTGCACCTGCTGCAGCCGCTGGCGGCGGTATCCCGGGCATGCTGCCATGGCCGAAAGTGGACTTCAGCAAGTTCGGCGAAATCGAAGAAGTGGAACTGGGCCGTATCCAGAAAATTTCTGGTGCGAACCTGAGCCGTAACTGGGTGATGATCCCGCACGTTACGCACTTCGACAAAACCGATATCACCGATCTGGAAGCGTTCCGTAAACAGCAGAACGCTGAAGCTGAGAAGCGTAAACTGGACGTGAAATTCACCCCAGTGGTCTTCATCATGAAAGCCGTTGCCGCTGCCCTTGAGCAGATGCCACGCTTCAACAGCTCTCTGTCCGAAGACGGCCAGAAGCTGACGCTGAAGAAATACATCAACATCGGTGTTGCGGTTGATACGCCAAATGGTCTGGTTGTTCCGGTCTTCAAAGACGTGAACAAGAAGAGCATTACTGAGCTGTCCCGTGAACTGACCACCATCTCCAAAAAAGCGCGTGATGGTAAGCTGACTGCCGGCGAAATGCAGGGCGGCTGCTTCACTATCTCCAGCATCGGCGGCCTGGGTACGACCCACTTCGCACCGATTGTTAACGCGCCGGAAGTGGCGATCCTCGGTGTGTCCAAGTCCGCGATGGAGCCGGTGTGGAATGGCAAAGAGTTCGTGCCGCGTCTGATGATGCCAATCTCTCTGTCCTTCGACCACCGTGTGATCGACGGTGCTGATGGTGCGCGTTTCATCACCATCATCAACAACATGCTGAGCGACATTCGCCGCCTGGTGATGTAATCGAAAAGCCGGCCGGTCGGCCGGCTTTTTTCTGATAATCTCATGGGGTTTATGAGGTTATTGGTGTAAGCGATAATTCGTGAGCCGTTTGTTGTTTCAAAATTGTTAACAATTTTGTAAAATACGGGCGGATAGAACGACCCGGTGGACGACGGGTATAAATTAAGAGGTCATGATGAGCACAGAAATCAAAACTCAGGTCGTAGTACTTGGGGCAGGCCCAGCAGGTTACTCCGCAGCATTCCGCGCAGCGGATTTAGGTCTGGAAACCGTCATCGTAGAACGTTACAGCACCCTCGGCGGTGTTTGTCTGAACGTCGGCTGTATCCCTTCTAAAGCGCTGCTGCACGTAGCGAAAGTTATCGAAGAAGCCAAAGCACTGGCTGAACACGGTATCGTCTTCGGCGAGCCGAAAACCGATATCGACAAGATTCGTACCTGGAAAGAGAAAGTTATCACTCAGCTGACCGGCGGTCTGGCGGGTATGGCCAAAGGCCGTAAAGTGAAAGTGGTTAACGGTCTGGGTAAATTCACCGGTGCGAACACCCTGGAAGTTGAAGGCGAAAACGGCAAAACCGTGATCAACTTCGACAACGCGATCATCGCGGCAGGCTCTCGCCCAATCGAACTGCCATTCATTCCACATGAAGATCCACGCGTGTGGGATTCCACCGATGCACTGGAACTGAAAACCGTTCCAAAACGCCTGCTGGTTATGGGCGGCGGTATCATCGGTCTGGAAATGGGTACCGTATACCATGCGCTGGGTTCAGAGATCGACGTGGTTGAAATGTTCGACCAGGTTATCCCGGCTGCAGACAAAGACATCGTTAAAGTCTTCACCAAACGCATCAGCAAGAAATTCAACCTGATGCTGGAAACCAAAGTGACTGCCGTTGAAGCGAAAGAAGACGGTATTTACGTTTCCATGGAAGGCAAAAAAGCCCCATCCGAACCACAGCGTTACGACGCCGTGCTGGTGGCTATCGGCCGTGTGCCGAACGGTAAAAACCTCGACGCGGGCAAAGCTGGCGTGGAAGTGGACGACCGTGGCTTCATCCGCGTTGACAAACAGCTGCGCACTAACGTGCCGCACATCTTTGCTATCGGCGATATCGTCGGTCAGCCAATGCTGGCGCACAAAGGCGTTCACGAAGGTCACGTTGCCGCTGAAGTTATCGCAGGCATGAAACACTACTTCGATCCGAAAGTGATCCCATCTATCGCTTACACCGAGCCAGAAGTTGCATGGGTGGGTCTGACTGAGAAAGAAGCGAAAGAGAAAGGCATCAGCTACGAAACGGCCACCTTCCCGTGGGCGGCTTCTGGCCGTGCTATCGCGTCCGACTGCGCAGACGGTATGACCAAACTGATCTTCGACAAAGAGACTCACCGCGTTATCGGTGGTGCTATTGTCGGTACCAACGGCGGCGAGCTGCTGGGTGAAATCGGTCTGGCTATCGAAATGGGCTGCGACGCGGAAGACATCGCGCTGACCATCCACGCTCACCCGACTCTGCACGAGTCCGTTGGCCTGGCGGCAGAAGTGTTCGAAGGCAGCATTACCGACCTGCCAAACGCAAAAGCGAAGAAGAAGTAAGTTTCTTCCGTGATTGCCTGACGCCTCCTCTGGAGGCGTTTTTTTTGCCTGAAAACTACCCGTTATGGTAGGTAACTTATTGTTATTTCCCCTAAAAATTTGCGTCTGTCTGCCGATACTTTTTTCACCATTGTGTAGCTACTGGCCGCACGGTTAACGATCTGGATTTTTGATTACACGCAAAAAGGAAATAACATGTCTTTGAAGAAAGTGATGGGGATTGGCTTATTAGCGGCAGTGATGACGCTGACCGGGTGCGGCGCGATGACGACGGCGGTGAAGAAGCGCAACCTGGAAGTAAAAACGCAGATGAGTGAAACCATCTGGCTTGAGCCATCCAGTGAGAAGACGGTCTACATTCAGGTCAAAAATACCTCTGATAAAGACATGAGCAACCTGCAGACGCTGCTGGCAAACGATCTGAGCGCCAAAGGGTACAAAGTCACGTCCTCGCCTGACAGCGCCTACTACTGGGTGCAGGCTAACGTCCTTAAAGCAGACAAAATGGACCTGCGCGAAGCCCAGGGCTATTTGAAAACCGGTTACGAAGGTGCCGCCGTTGGCGCTGCACTGGGTGCCGGTATCACTGCCTATAACAGTAATTCTTCGGGGGCGGCGCTGGGCGTAGGCCTGGCCGCTGGTCTGATCGGCATGGCTGCCGATGCGATGGTGGAAGATGTGAACTACACCATGGTAACCGACCTGCAGATCTCTGAGCGTAGCAAAGCGAAAGTTACTACCGATAACATCGCGGCGCTGCGTCAGGGGACGTCTGGCGTGAAACTGCAGACCAGCAGCGAGCAGGGCGATCGCGCGAAGTATCAGACCCGCGTGGTATCGAACGCTAACAAAGTCAATCTGAAGTTCGAGGAAGCGAAACCGGTTCTCGAAGCGCAGCTGGCGAAATCGGTCGCCAATATTCTGTAAGTTAAAAAGCCGGGTGGCGGCGCTGCCACACCCGGCTTATAACACTCAGCCCGTTGGCGGCAATCAGGGCCCGACGGGCTGCCAGGTTTTATCCGGGTTATATGAGGTGATCGCCTGGGCTTTCTGCGCCGAATCGCTACCGAGATCGGCCTGGTAAACCTTGTCGTCCTGGTTTATCACAAAGCTCATTATGCCCGTCTGACCATAGCTGACCGGCCAGGCCACCATCGCGAAACCGTTGCTCTCCGGCAGGATCCGGAAACGGTAGCCGTGATAGCCGGTACCCGGTTCTTTCGGGCTAAATGCCGGGCCGAGCGGGCTGGGGGCTTCCCCGGGTGACGCGGGCCAGTACAAACCGTCTTTTTTCCCTTCCGAACTCACAATTTTCTGCGCGTAGGTTTGGTTCATCGCAAAGTAGCTTTGCTGCGCATCAACGTAGGCATGTAACGCTTCAATGGCGGCGAGCTCGTTACGTCCGATTTCGCGGGTCAGGATCTCTTCAGCACCTTCTTTGATATCGAATTGCCAGCCAGCGGGGGTTTTAATCACCGGAATAGGAAGCTGCCAGCCGCTGTCGCCAACGACAAGATGCGCCGTATCTCCTTCGACAACGGTGTTATGACGCACTTTCCAGTCGCGCAGGAAACGATCGACGGCATCCGGGTCAACGCCTTCCGGAGGCAGAAAATCGCGCCAGTTCTCGCCAAGCAGATTGCTCATCGCGCGCTCGTTATGCTCGCTTATGGCTTTTGCCAGCGCATCGGTCGCCTGGTCGGGCGTGGTAAAGGCTTGCTGCGCCATCGCCGAAGCGGAAAGCATGAACAACACCAGCCCACTGAGAAGTTTACTTTTCATGTCGGTTCCCTTAGCGATGTCGAATTTCACGGCGTTCAGCGCGTCCAGCAGATGCCTGACGCGTCTGCTGCTGGCGGGCGGCGAGTTGTCTGCTTTGCGCACCACGTTGCTGCTGCGCCTGCCAGTTCGCGGAGCGGCTGTCGTTGCCGCTCAGCGCGTTGGCCCGGGGCTGGCTGTTTCGCTGCTGATGCGTGCGCTGCTGCGCAGACTGTGAAACCCGTTTCTCTTGTCTCTGGGTTGCAGCCTGACGGCTTTCTCGCTGCTGCGTGGTGGCACGCTTCACTGTCTGCGGGTTGGTGTCGTAGCCACGGTAGTTATTGCGTTGCGAAATCTGCTTCAGCTGTTCGCTTGAGGCCTGACGTTGCATATCTTTCGTGGCAGGACGCGCCGTTTGGGGGAAGGTTTTACCCGTTGATTTCTCCATCTGGCTCAGGGCCGCCTGACGCTGGCTGTCGCGGTTAACCGGTTTTTGCTGTGTTGAACTTAACCCGGTTGCCGTGCTGGTGGAGTGGAATCGCGAGTTGAGCTGATTGGTGGGGTAGGGCACCCCTTCCCGATAAGCCGGGTTATGCTGCCAGGTACGGTTGGCGTCCGTCAGGCGCTGTCCGCTGATTTTATTGAAGTTCTCAACGTTAATATTGATGTTGTTATCACCGTTGCGGTTATAGCCGCCGTGATTATCCCAGTCGTCATGGTGATGATCCCAGTCATCGTCATCATCCCAGTCAATGCTGCTGAAAATGGCATAGGTTGTGGCGACACCCAGGCTGAAACCTAAGCCGTTGACGAAGCTGTTACCAAACTGCTCCCCGGGTGACGGTGGGAGATACGTTGGTGGATAGGCGGTGTTTGGCCAGGTCCCGTAAACCGTATTGGGGTTATAGGTGGGAACGTAAACGACCTGCGGGTCGGCGGATTCAATTTTGATCACCGTTGGGGCGGGTGCAGACGCGGCGGTTGTAGTTGATTCGGCGGTGCTGGTTTTCGCCGGTGCCGGTTTTGTGACGGTGGTGACCGTCTGCTGAGGCGTCGATTGCAGGGCGCCGGTCTTCTGTGCCAGCGCGCGCAGGCGCTGAACGGAATCCATCACATCTTTCGGTTGCGCGAGGAACGCATCACCTAAATTTTGAACCCACGGCGGGTTTTCTCCCATCAGCGACATAAGCTGAGGGAAGGCGACCAGCGATTTTACGCTGGGATCCCAGGGCTGGCTGGCGACGGCCTGAATCGCGGTGTCCCCTTCCATTTTAGGGTTATCTTTTGACCACTGGGCCGCCTGGATCATGTTGGCCGGATAAGTCGAGGCCATTAAAATTTGTGACAGCAGGGCGTCCGGGTAGAGCGCGATGGGAGCAACCCACTGATCGATCTGCGCGGCAGAATACGTTGGCGCGACGACAGGGGCGGGTTGTGCTGCGGCAGGCGTAGCCGGTGCAGTCGGTTGTTGTGCGACGGGGGCAGGCGCAACGGGTTCCGTTGCACGGCTTTTGACAAACATGACGCCTGAGGCGGCAAGCAGCCCGGCACTGCAGAGAAGGACAAGCAGATGTGGTTTAAAGGGCAACTTCATAAAATGACTCCAACGAGACCAGCGCTGTGCCGTGAGGCGTTACGGTTGGCGTGAGTATTATTCACCCGTCTTTTACTGTTTTGACTTTTATTGGGAAGCGTCCGGTACGTCCGGATAAAGAGTGTGAGTATTTATTACACAATTATATGCGATGCGGGAAAAACCGCAGGGAATTCAGAAGGCCGCTCTTGCGAGCGGCCAGCAGCTAGTTGCCGAGGTTAACGACAAACAGCACCGTGATGTCGGATATATTCCAGCCACCGTGGAGTGCGGTAAGCAGTAAACCGAGCGCAACGATCAGCGCAGTGATTCGCATCTCCATTGCGTGCGTTCCTGTAAAGGCTACGCGGGTTCATTCCCCACCGGGAAAGGCAGAACCAGGCAAATAAGTGTATTGCCGCGTAGGTTACGGAACTGCTCCCGGGCCCGGTGACTGGTTGCTACACCAGCGAAGCAGGCCGGGTGCAACAGTATTACAGTAGGTAAGCGCTGAGAAGCGGGGAAATGCAGTTGCATCCTTTTTCATCCGAAACTGGATGGCGGCTCGTAAACGCCAGGAAGGGACTTGCAGATTTTCTTACTGAAGAGCAATATTAGTGTCGAGTGTATTGCCGCAAATCTGCCAGCCCGGTGTGCTACCACCGCAAGGCAACAAATTAACCGCTGTGAGGCGGTTTTTTTGTACCCAAAATTCGCCTCATCTCTCCGCTACACCATGCTTAACGATTCAGCAAACTTTTTAATGTTGCTTTTTTGTAAACGGATTAACACTGTGCAGAAATCCTGCTATGCTGCCCGACGCGGTATCGGGCATTTACCCTACAAACTGCTGTCTCACAGGAGCGTGAAGAGAACGCCCGCCGCATATGACAATGAGAGCGAGGAGAACCGTCGTGCTAGAAGAATACCGTAAGCACGTAGCAGAACGTGCCGCCGAGGGAATTGTACCCAAACCGTTAGATGCAACCCAAATGGCCGCGCTCGTCGAGCTGCTGAAGAACCCGCCTAAGGGCGAAGAAGAATTCCTGTTAGATCTGCTGATCAACCGCGTACCGCCTGGCGTAGATGAAGCTGCCTACGTAAAAGCCGGATTCCTTGCTGCTATCGCCAAAGGCGAAGCCACCTCCCCACTGGTTACTCCTGAAAAAGCCATTGAACTGCTCGGCACCATGCAGGGTGGTTACAACATTCATCCGCTGATTGACGCGCTGGATAACGACAAGCTGGCGCCGATTGCCGCTAAAGCGCTCTCTTCCACGCTGCTGATGTTCGATAACTTCTACGATGTGGAAGAAAAAGCCAAAGCAGGCAACGTCTATGCGAAGCAGGTCATGCAGTCCTGGGCTGATGCCGAATGGTTCCTGAACCGTCCTGCTCTGGCTGAAAAAATTACTGTCACTGTTTTCAAAGTGACCGGTGAAACCAATACCGATGACCTCTCTCCGGCGCCGGATGCGTGGTCTCGCCCGGATATCCCTCTGCACGCCCTGGCGATGCTGAAAAACGCCCGTGAAGGTATCGAACCGGATCAGCCAGGCGTCGTGGGTCCGATCAAACAGATCGAAGCCTTACAGAAAAAAGGTTTCCCGCTGGCCTACGTGGGTGACGTTGTGGGGACCGGCTCTTCCCGTAAATCTGCGACCAACTCCGTGCTGTGGTTCATGGGTGACGATATTCCGCATGTGCCGAACAAACGCGGTGGCGGTCTGTGCCTCGGCGGTAAAATTGCACCCATCTTCTTCAACACCATGGAAGATGCCGGCGCACTGCCGATCGAAGTGGATGTTTCTAACCTGAATATGGGCGACGTGATTGACGTTTACCCGTACAAAGGGGAAGTGCGTAACCACGAAACTAACGAACTGCTGGCGAGCTTTGAGCTGAAAACCGACGTGCTGATCGATGAAGTGCGCGCCGGTGGCCGTATTCCACTGATCATCGGCCGTGGCCTGACGACCAAAGCGCGTGAAGCGCTGGGTCTGCCGCACTCAGACGTTTTCCGTCGCGCGAAAGACGTCGCGGAAAGCAATCGCGGTTACTCGCTGGCGCAGAAAATGGTGGGCCGCGCGTGCGGCGTCGCCGGCATTCGTCCGGGCGCTTACTGCGAACCTAAGATGACCTCCGTCGGTTCTCAGGACACCACTGGCCCAATGACCCGTGACGAGCTGAAAGACCTGGCGTGCCTGGGCTTCTCGTCTGACCTGGTGATGCAGTCCTTCTGTCACACCGCGGCATATCCGAAACCGGTTGACGTGACCACGCACCACACCCTGCCGGACTTCATCATGAACCGTGGCGGCGTTTCCCTGCGTCCGGGTGACGGCGTGATCCACTCCTGGCTGAACCGTATGCTTCTGCCGGATACCGTGGGTACCGGCGGTGACTCCCATACCCGTTTCCCAATCGGTATCTCCTTCCCGGCGGGCTCTGGTCTGGTGGCGTTCGCGGCGGCGACCGGCGTGATGCCGCTGGATATGCCTGAATCCGTACTCGTGCGTTTTAAAGGCAAAATGCAGCCGGGTATCACCCTGCGCGACCTGGTTCACGCGATCCCGCTGTATGCGATTAAACAGGGCCTGCTGACCGTTGAGAAGAAAGGTAAGAAAAACATCTTCTCTGGCCGCATTCTGGAGATTGAAGGTCTGCCGGATCTGAAAGTTGAGCAGGCATTCGAGCTGACCGATGCGTCCGCTGAGCGTTCCGCTGCGGGTTGTACCATCAAGCTGAACAAAGAGCCGATTATCGAGTATCTGAACTCGAACATCGTGCTGCTGAAGTGGATGATTGCAGAAGGCTACGGCGACCGTCGTACGCTGGAGCGTCGTATCCAGGGCATGGAAAAATGGCTGGCCGATCCGCAGCTGCTGGAAGCCGATGCTGACGCTGAGTACGCGGCGGTGATCGACATCGATCTGGCGGATATCAAAGAGCCTATCCTGTGTGCGCCGAACGATCCGGACGACGCGCGTCCGCTCTCTGAAGTTCAGGGCGAGAAGATCGACGAAGTGTTCATCGGATCCTGTATGACCAACATCGGTCACTTCCGTGCTGCCGGTAAACTGCTGGATACCCATAAAGGCCAGTTGCCAACCCGTCTGTGGGTGGCGCCGCCAACCCGTATGGACGCGGCTCAGCTGACCGAAGAGGGTTACTACAGCGTGTTTGGTAAGAGCGGTGCGCGCATCGAAATTCCTGGCTGTTCCCTGTGTATGGGTAACCAGGCGCGCGTAGCCGACGGCGCGACGGTGGTCTCCACCTCGACCCGTAACTTCCCGAACCGTTTAGGCACCGGTGCTAACGTTTACCTGGCATCTGCAGAGCTGGCGGCGGTTGCGGCGCTGATTGGCAAACTGCCAACGCCGGAAGAGTACCAGACCTTCGTGGCTCAGGTGGATAAGACTGCGGTGGATACCTATCGCTATCTGAACTTCGACCAGCTCTCTCAGTACACCGAGAAGGCTGACGGGGTTATCTTCCAGACGGCGGTATAAAAACCAACCCCTCACCCTGGCCCTCTCCCCAAAGGGGAGAGGGAATATAACCCCCCTCGCCCCTTTGGGGAGAGGGGCTGGGGG
>ERZ1026878.2080-NODE-2080-length-10389-cov-54.243952_pt1 | contig 10389 bp, 9 predicted proteins | sample MGYA00380169_ERZ1026878 | MGnify/ENA primary metagenome ERZ1026878 (study PRJEB33269, sample SAMEA4719805) | human gut metagenome | biome: human-associated habitat; feature: organic feature; material: feces | place: Cameroon | collected 2013-10 ...
TACGACTATAAAGCTACGATTGTACAACTATAGAGTGTATAGTCGTACGACTAAACAGGTTATAGTTGTACGACTAAAAGGGTTATAGTTGTACGACAACAAGGTATTCCCACTAGGCTCGACAGAGGTGCTGACTGCAGTCTGCAGACCTGCTGACTAGGCTCAGCAGAGCTGCCTAGCCTAGTAGCAACAATAGAGAAGTTACTTTCTAGCACCCTGAATGATACTTTCTCCAACCCGAGAAGATACTCTTTTCTTCTGAAAGATGCAATGATTTTGGGGAAAATGTTTGAGGGTGAGGGAGATAACAAAAAAAGCAAAGAAAAAAGGCTTTTTTGTTGTCACTATCAAAATATTTATGTACTTTTGCAAAAACAAAAAACCCGGGGTCATCACCAGCATCGAATAATCTGGGAGAGGGCCTTACCGGGACTGCGCTGCAAAGATAAGAATAAAAATGGAATATACCAAAGTTTTTTTCGAAAAAGTTTTCTCGACAGATAGAATGAAGAAATATTTCTTGCTCTATCCTGAGGATGAAGTAAAGGCAATTAAGCATTATCAATGTAACATAATGCTTTCCGAAGCTATGTACCCATGTCTTTCTGTCTTTGAGGTAGAACTCCGTAATTCCGTAGTTCGGGAACTTGTGGCATTTGCCAAAAGAGAAGATTGGTATGTCGTTTTCTCTACAACTCCAGGCCTGATGGAACTGAATAAATATATAAGCACAGCTAAGAAACAAATTGCTGCACGAGGAGAAGATATAACCACAGCAAAGATTACAGCAGAATTGACCTGGGGCTTTTGGACATCCCTTTTTAATAGAAACTACGAACGTATCCTTTGGAAAGATTTAAGGAGAGCTTTCCCCTTTGTGAAGAAAGCTAATCGGCAAAGAAAGATAGTTGCCAGCTTCTTAAACAAATTCCGTCGCTTGCGCAATAGGATAGATCATAATGAAGCAATTTGTTGGAATCTCGATGAAGTTGAGATGATACACGAAGAAATGATGAATGTTATGGGATGGATGAATAAGGAGGTACCAACTTGGTTGTCTCAGTTTGACAGATTTAGCTCTGTAAGCTTGGATATACGTAAAATTATGGATTGGTAAAGCCATATCTAAAAAAGTCATATCTTCATGATTGAAGAGTATTGCTTCTTCTGCAAAGATTATGCCAGCGAGCGCAATGAAAGCTTGCTTTCAAATTGCCGAGTGCAGCTAATCTTGCTGCAAAGATACGCTTTTCTTCTGAAAGATGCAAGGAATTATTGGAAAATGTTTGAGAGTGAGGAAGATAAAAAGGTGTATCCCCGCTTGCCCGATGTATGGGGCAAGAAGAATACACCTTATTATATATTATTTCAATCGAAACATGACGGGAATTTCTACGGAGCCGGCAACCACCTTGCCTTCCCCATCAGGAACAAAGCGAGGCATCAGCTTAACTACTCTCAAAGCCTCTTTGTCGAACAGAGGGTCATCGCTTGTCTTCACCGCTCCTGAAGGTGAGACTACTGTTCCTGAGGCATCCAAGGCTACTGTTGCAGTAACTGTTGCTGATGCCGAGGGTGAGCCATTCACCGTAAGTCAGGAAGATGCAGACGGTATCGCTGCTGTTGAGAGCTATGAGAATGTCCATGCTAAGTCTCAGGCAAAGGACAAGAATGGCAAAGTTATAAAAGAGTGTAATTTTACAGATGTACATCTTGTAAAAGGTAAGCAGACCTGTTATGAAGGCAACTTCTTTGACAATACGAGTTCCGCTTCATTCACAGTTTCCAATGCTTCATTAGATGACAGTGGTTTTTCTAAACAATTCTAGAAAGTTTTTAATGATTGTTTATTTAAAAGGTAACGCTCGAAAGAAGAAAATGCAATAGTAGAACCTGCAGGAGAGTAATGTTCTGCGATATTCCTTAGGGAAAAGTAATGATGAAAATTCAACAATGCCCACCCTTGGTACGGTAAGTAACCATGGGTGGGCATTGTCTTTAATGAATGATGCATGATAGAAGAGTTTTTTACTTCACAACCTTTCTCGTTGTGTCGCCTTGCTTCACAATCAATACGCCGTGAGCAGGAACATCATCAAGACAGAAGTCCTGTGTCTTCGACTTATACACCTCCTGACCTTGCATATTATATATATAGGTGTAAGGAGCAGAGACGTTCTGCTTTACAGTAACGGCAGAGATAGCAGAAGTGCCATCCTGTGCTAATGTCATCGTGCCATCGGCAGCAACGGCAAGTGTGTACATGATGGTGCCACCTACGCCTCGTAAGCATTGATAAGAACTCTCTTTGGTCGACTTAGAACCAATAAACAGCTTATAAGTTCCTGCAGAAATATTCTTTAACTCAGACTCCTGACTCAGATTGAAATCAACTTCAGGATGATCATTGTCACCGTAATTAAAACCACTCAACATACCAACATAAGGTGTTTCTGTATCCGTCTCGAAAATCGGATCTGTATAGAGTTTGCTACTGTTGTCACTCATGCCCTGTAGCACGATGCCTAATCTACCCTCGAACACGCGATGACTGTAATTATAGGCGTTAGTCAGTTTGACGTGCAACTCGTTATCGCTGATATAGAAACTATATCCGTCAGTTACCCATTGCGAAATGTTTTCTTCGTCAGCGCTCGGAGTCTCCTGTCTCTTGAAGCCTAAAACCATACTCTGTCCGATGTTGAAACCCTCTCCGGTAAACCCAGTGATATTAGGTCTCAGAACATCAATATCAAACCATCCGTCTCCAGACTTTCCCCATCCCCAGTTGACATGTACTTTACCATCGCTCTGTATGCCATCGAGCAAGAAGGCATGACCTCCTTCTATCTCATCGCTACCGCAGTAGAGAACAGGCTGTTTAGCTTCCATTTCTTTGCGTACCATTTCCATCCATTCCGCATCGGTATAGAAGTCGCGCTGCAGACAACTGATAGCCAAAGAATCATATCTGAAGTTCTCGGCAAATCCCTTGGCAGCATACCATTCTATAGTACCACTGCTATTAGCCTGATAATTCATTTGACTGGCAGCACCGGCATCAGCCATCAGTGTGGCTACGGCATCATTCTCATCTTTGGACACCAATCCATAGCTCGACTGCATAGCTGTCCATTGATAAGTATGTCCCAGTTCTCGCTTATACCACTTAGTGGTGCCCTCTTTGTCATTTTTATCTTTATACGTAGTTACGGAATATATGCCTGTACCCTTACTTGTAGCAGGATATTGATAGTACTTCATAATCTGTGCCATAGCTGTAGCTATACAACCCGTAGGGGCTGCGCTGCCATTAATCTGCGGACAAAGATTGTTGAAGGGTGTGTCCTGATTCCAGTAGGTCTTGATAAAATAGGTGGGGCGTCCACTCGCAGCCATTGGGTTAGCACTATAAGTAATACCTTTGGCTTTCATCCTTTCAAGTGATTTGTTGGCTGTATTCAGCCACCACTTCATGCCACAAGGCATATTATTTACATCAAAGTCTTCATCAGAAATTCCAAGCACAGGCTCTATGTCGTCGTCTTTGCTGATGAAAACCACCCCTTTGCCCTTGATTCCATAGACATTGACCATATCTAATGACTGATATTTCTCAACGGCGATATTGGCTGCAGCCTTCTTGGCTCCACCTGCCTGAAGATTTGAGGAGCAGAGTGCTTGCAGTGCTATTGTCTGCATTTCCTCTTCGCTTCGGTCGTTAGCGAAGTTTGGCATAGCGAGCAGAGAAGCAATAAAAAGTGTAAGAGTCTTTCTCATATTATATAAATTTATTTGGAGGTAAAAGTGACTCTAAACAAGAATGGCGAAGCACTTGTGGCTTCGCCATTCTCTATAGAATATAATAAACATTTTGTTTACTCGTTGGGCTCGAAAGTATCGTAACCTGAGATATTATTCAAGTTACCTGCACTTACATACCACTGCATTAAAATCATGCAGTAATAATCATCGTACATGAAGCTTGGTGAGTTTACCGACTGGCGAGTGAGACCATCTGCATAAGAGATTGTTCCGTAGTCACCATAAGTAAATGGAGTAGCCTGCTCAGGAACTACAAGCTGGGTGATGGTAAGTCCATTTTGATCTGTTCCCTTTTTGTCTGTAAGATTAAAGGTCATGTGTTTACCTGTTCCCCAGAAGTTCTTGAAGCGGAAGAGTTTCGGATTGGCATCATTTTTCTGCAAGGTGGCAGCCTTGGAAGCGCCAAACAACTGAGCACCGGCACCATTGAAATTGTAAGTACCCTCGGCTACTGTAGTCCAGCTATTGGCAGTAAACTGTACTGTAGCCAAAGACTTTCCAGCACCTACAGCAACCACGGCTATAGTGTTGTCACCATTCAGATTCTTGATGGTCTTGTCAATATTGGCAGCACCTTCTGCACCTTCAATCTTCTCACCATTCTCAACCACATAGTCCTTATAGCCTTCCTCGCCCAGTTGAGTAAGACGGCTTTCGTAATCAGCAGTTTTCTCTACCAGCAGATAAGCACTCTGTGTAGCGCTGTTGGTAGCGATACGAATCTGCGTATCAATATCAGCATCATTAGGCTCTGTGGCTGTGTACTGATAAAGAGTTGCTTTAGCTTGACTGTCAGAACCGATGTCGGAACCTTCATCCTCAGAGCAGGCGGTAAACATAGCTACCGAAACGAGGGCAAAGAACAGTCCATAAATATATTTTTTCATATTCTTTTCTTTTATCTGTTAAACTAAAGTTTTACCATGCATACTCTGGTGAGTCGCTTGTAGGAGTTGTTACCATCGGGTTCTGAGTACAATCGGCATTGTATGCACCCTCACTCTCCACAATCATCAAGGTCATCCATTGTGGCACACCAGTTGTGTTCCAACGGGATTCCTCGCAGTGGTTTGTTCCGGCATAGCTGCGAATCACACTCTTGCCAAAGCGCTTGATGTCGAGAGTAGCGAAGCCCTCGCCCCAAAGTTCTACACGACGCTGCCACCAAATCTCGTTCTGGAAGCCAGAGTTGCTGCTGTTGCCATACTTATCGTTGACGTGCTTACCATATACGAATTGTGGATCACGTGCCTTGGCAAAAGCCTCAAGCAACTGCTTGCCACGAGCTTCGTCCTGCATACCTGCAGCCTCTGCCTCGATGAGCTTCATTTCCTCAACACGCATCAATGGAACTGACTGGAGGAAGCCCTTGGCTGTATTGTTGTGTCCTTCCACGCCATTGGCTGTACGGAACTTCAAGCTCAGACCACCTGTTCCTGGCCACTTGGCCATTTCGGCAGAATACTCAAGCCATGTAGGATAGTCAGAATATTCCTTCAACTTATTCTCGAGTTCCGTACCTTCCATGTCGTTGGTAGAGAAGTCAACAAAGCACTTCTTGCGACAGTCGGTAGCAGGAATGGTCTCATAGAGGTGACGGTCTATCAACTTGGCATCACCATAGTTGGCAGCATAGCCACAGGCAGAGACATCCTTGTCTGGGTTAATCTCAAGCGACATCTGAGATCCCCAAGAAGTATCAGCATCATTGAGCTTGATACATGGATCAGTGTCCTTGTAAGTCACGCAGAACATCCATGCCTCATTAGGAGTATTGAAACCAGTCTCACGATCGGTATATTCTGCTGAAGACATCACAGAATATCCTGCTTGTGCCTTCTTGGCATATTCTTCAGCCTTATCCCATTTGCCCATTACGAGGTAGGCACGTGCCTTCAGACCATAAACGACTGAAACATCAGGAGTAGTCTTGTCCGGACGCTCATAGCCAGCAAGATATTCCTCTGCCTTGTCGAGGTCGGAGATGATGAAGTTCCACATCTTCTCGTTGGTAGCACGAGGGTTGTGGTTCATGTCGATGCTCTCGTCATCAGAAACGATAGGCACGGTCTCTGCCTCTGGATTCTTGGTATAAGTCTCGTTGGCATACATCTGTGCCATATCCTCATAAAAGAAGGCGCGCATGGCGTATGCGATACCCACGCCACTCTTCTGCTCTTCTGTAGGATTGCCTGCACCCATCTTGATGACAGTATTACAGTTCTTAATCCACGCATAATATACAGACCATGGAATTTGACACATCAAATATTGTGGTGTCAACACATCGAAATAATTGTACCAGACTGTGAAAAATCCTGGTGCAACAGTGGCAGGATAAGCGATATCCTGACCCATAAGGTCACGCTGAATCATCTGTGAAGGATAACCGAAATCGTAGTTGTTGGCACTCAATTTGGATTCACTGTTCATCATTGGGCGACCATTCATGTCGGCTGTAATAGCCGATACGAACTTGTTGAACGAGTTGGGAGCCGAAGCAGCCTGGTCTATGGTTACGGTGCTGCTTTGTGGGTCAACCTCTTCGATACAACTGGTGAGCGAAGTTGCTGCCAATGCAAGAGCAACAAATGTTATTTTATTTATTTTCATCATTGTTTCGTCTTTTAATGTTTTTAGAACGTCAATTGAATACCACCAGAGATATTACGTGTAGGTGAGTAACTTGTGCCAGTCACACCGTCATAAGAGTAGCGTGGATCCAAGCCCTTGCGAGCTGAGATGAAACCAAGGTTCTCGCCAGAGCAGTAAATGCGAATCTTAGAGAAGTATGGTATCAAGTTCTTTGGGAAGGTGTAACCTACTGTGAATGACTGGAAGTTGAAGTAACTTGCGTTGGTCAAGAAACGGTCAGATGTCTGACTGTTGTCATCACCATACTGCCAGCGAGGAATGTTGCTGCTGGTATTGTTAGGACTCCATGACTTGATATAGTCTTTATGAATAGCCAAACCACCTGTAGAGTTGCTTGTCAGAGGATTCATCAAACCAGCATACTTCATATCGTACACCTTGCCTCCAATCTGGTAGTCGAAACTGAATGTAGCATCAAATCCCTTATAAGAAACAGTGGTGCTAAGACCGCCAGATACCTTTGGCAACAAAGAACCTGTCTCATAGTTGCTGGCCTTGCTGACATCAGTTGTAGTGTAAGACAACTTCTTACCAGGGCGACCTGTTCTTTCACTGTCTGAGACATCCTCGTCTACCCAATAGAGCGCCTCACCCTTATCGTTGACACCAGCATACTTGGGCAGGAAACCATTGTAGAGAGGTCCACCCTCCTTGTACCAATACATGGTGTAGCTCATGTCACTTGCCTGTGAGAAGCCGCCATATTGGTTCTTTGAAGTAGAATCAAGCTTCAAAATCTTGGTCTTGTTGTGTGCCAAGTTGGCTGTAACTGACCAGTCGAAATCCTTAGTGCGGAAAATGTGACCTGTCAAGGTCAGCTCAACACCCGTATTGCGAAGGTCACCCACATTGCTGTAGTAGCCACGAGTACCCTGTGACTCTGGTACACGCAACCAGAAGAGCAAGTCGGTAGTCTTCTTGGTATAGAAGTCAAAGCTACCACTCAGTCGACCTTTGAAGAAACTGAACTCTGTACCAATGTTGAAGTTGGTAGTAGTCTCCCAAGTAATCTTAGGATTACCCAAGCGTGCGAAAGATGCAGACATCTCTGTATCTGAAACCTGAGACAAGGTATAGAGGTCGGTGTAAGCCCAGTTGCCGATGTTATCGTTACCCTGCTGACCGATAGAAGCCTTCAACTTCAACTCGTCTACCCAAGGTGCTTTAAACCATGCCTCCTTGTTGATCAGCCAAGCAGCGCCTACTGACCAGAAGCTACCCCAACGGTTCTCCTTGGCAAAGCGTGAAGAAGCATCACGACGATAAGAGAAAGAGCCGAAGTACTTGTTGTCGTAGTTGTACTGAGCGTTACCGAAGAATCCTTCTACGTTGTAAGCAGACTCATAGCCACTTGCATCCTTCTTCTTAGCAAAAGCACTAATCTGCAAGATGTTTGGCGAGAAGCCGCCCTCAGCCAATGCAGAAAGATAAGTGCTGTTAATCTTGTAGTATTCGTGACCAAGCATCACGGTAACACCATGCTTGCCAAAGTTGTCGAAATAGGTAAGAGTCTGTACGTGGTTCTGACGCCAGCTTTCTGTAGAAGACTTAGAAAGCGAACCGTTCACACCCGCCTTTGATCCGAAGAATGGATTGGCATAGCCTGTCGCATTGGTCTGTCCCCAGATAATGGTGCTGGTCAAGTTGGCCTTCAAGAAGTCTGTAATCTGGAAGTCTGCAGTAAATGTACCATTCAACTGATGACCCTTGCTCTCACTCTTGTCATAGTTGTTGGAAGCAATAGGGTTGTAGTTGTTGTTGAATGGACGGTTGATACCTAATGTAGAAGAACCCAAGTCGTACAAAGGCAAGCCTCTCTCATCGGTCGGGATATATACGTTGCCATTTTCGTCAATCTGACGGAGATACAATGGATATATAGGAGCCATACTGGATGTGAAGCTCAAACTGGTACCTAAGTTGGCATTGGCTTCCTGTGTAGAGTTTACAAATGCAATATTAGCGCCCAACTTCAACCACTTCTTGATCTGATAGTCAGCCTTCAATCGAGCAGTGATACGCTCGAAACTTGAGTTCTTGATGATACCCTCATCATTCAAGTAACCTAAGCTGGCATAATAAGAAGAACGGTCAGAACCGCCACTTGCGTTTACGTTATATTCCTGACGCAAAGAGTTCTGGAACACAGCATCTGTCCAGTCATCAGGTGTTACATAGTATGACTTACCGCCGGCACCTGTGATAGTGCGGCCTAAAGTTGCATTAGGATTCAACTTGCCGTCCAAACCAATGAGCTGCTCTTTGTCAGGATAACTGTACACATTGTATGCCAACTTGTTCAACATAGCAGAGTTTGCCTTTACATTGGCTGCACTGACATTCAAGCCATCACCATAGTAATATTTGTTGTAATATTCTGAGTACACAGCCTCGTAATACTGACCTGGGTCTGTGATAACATCATACTCAGGAACGGCACGAGAGTTGGAACCCCACTTCATGTCGACATTAATCTTTCCTTCAGAATTGCTGGCACCCTTCTTGGTTGTTACAATGATAACACCTGCAGCACCACGTGCACCATAAAGAGCAGCAGAGGCAGCATCCTTCAATACAGTAACCGACTCGATATCGTCGGTAGGAATATTAGAAAGACTTGCAGAATAAGGAGCACCATCGACAATTACCAATGGGTCTGTAGCAGCATACATAGAAGCAATACCACGAATGTTGATACTACCCTGACTTGCACCAGGCTGACCAGAGCTACCGCGCATCTGCAAACCAGATACAGAACCAACCAAAGCATCAGCTACGTTAGTAGTAACTTTCTTGGAAAGTTCTTCAGAACCGATAACTGCAGCCGAACCTGTAAAGGCGCTCTTCTTGGCAGTACCGTAAGCAACAACCATCACCTCATCCAAAGCGTGATCATCTGCATCCAGAACAATCTTCATGTTCTTGCCAGCCTTTACTGACTTGCTCTGCATACCAATGTATGTAATCTCCAGCTTGGCACCAGCTGGAGCGTTTAATGTGAAGTTACCGTCAATGTCGGTAACTGTACCTGTGTTAGTTCCTACAACCTTGATAGAAGCACCGATAACAGGGCTACCATCTTCAGAAGCAGTAACATTACCAGAGATTTGACTTTGTGCAAAAGCCATGCTCGTGCTAAGAGCAAGACCTGCAACTACTGTCATGAGTCTTTTTTCCATAAATCTCCCTCGTTTAAATGAATATATAATGTTTGTTATTTCTTTCTCTCTACATTTTAATGAATTAAATGACCAGTCGTCCCCAAAAGGACTTTGACCCATCATTTGCTTCCTCCTCTTGCCCCGAGGTAGAGGTTCACTCTATATACCTTTTTATATAAGAGTCTGTAAGTCTAAAACTTACTTAATTTTAAAGAATATTTTAAATCGGGTGCAAAATTAAGCATTATTTAGGAAACCGCCAAACTTTTTTCAGAAAAAGTTGCACTTAATGCTACATTTTGTTATAAATATCCGATTTTTATGCACTTTTTCTTATAAAATGTAAAGAAATGGGCGACAGTTCATTAAAAAACCATCGCCCATTCAGGATTTTAGCTTTCAGTCTCCAGCTCCTTTCCGAGAACAAAGAGCATATAGAGGGGAATATTCAGCATCTTGGAAACTTCGTTTCGCTCGTATGGCAGGAGACTGGTTCGGAGAGCCCATTTTGGTGCTTTTTAGCCTCTTTTACAAAAGAGGCTCATAATCAAAGGATTACGTATGAAAAATCACATTTTTCGAAGGAGTTTTCGGCAAATCCTCACATTTTTCGAAGGAGTTTAAAGAAAGTTTCCTTTATAGAGGAAAGTTTTTTTAAGAAAAGTTTCCTCTATAAAGGAAATATTTTACGACTTTTCTTCCTTTATAAAGGAAAATGTTGTATCTTTGCACCCAGATTAACATAAAA
>ERZ1026878.2084-NODE-2084-length-10363-cov-11.054133_pt1 | contig 10363 bp, 6 predicted proteins | sample MGYA00380169_ERZ1026878 | MGnify/ENA primary metagenome ERZ1026878 (study PRJEB33269, sample SAMEA4719805) | human gut metagenome | biome: human-associated habitat; feature: organic feature; material: feces | place: Cameroon | collected 2013-10 ...
TATTTCCGGGAGGTATTCAAATGCTGAAACAATTGCTGAAATATGAGTTCAAGGCCACGAAACGTCTGTATTTCGGGCTGTATCTGGCGCTGGCGCTGTTGAGCGTGGTGCTGGGGGTGACCTTCCGGCAGGAACACGCGCTGGCCCACAGCACAAGCTTCCAGAATCTCCAAGTGATTCTGATGATCGTGTATGTCTCGGTCATCCTTGCCATCGCGGTGCTCTGCTTCGTGAACACCATCCAGCGCTTTTATCAGAACCTGCTGGGCCGGGAGGGCTACCTGATGCACACGCTGCCGGTCAATGAGACCCAGCTCATCCTCTCCAAGCTCCTCACCAGCATGGTCTGGGTGCTGTGCAGCGGCCTTGTGGGTGTCGTCTGCATCACGGTGATGGTCAGCATCGGTGTGCTGGACGCGGAAGTTCTCGGCACATTGAGTTGGGACAGATGGAAGCAGCTGTGGGGGATGCTGTATGGGGAACTGGGCGCGAAGTTCTGGGTGGCAATGGTGTGGACCATCCTCATCAATCTGGCCCGGCTGGCCAGCCTCATCCTCTGCGTTTACGCCGCCTGTATGATCGCCCACCAGTTCAAGAAGCAGACGATGGTGGCGGGCATCCTCGCTTTCATCGGGATGAACATCGTGGAGAACCAAATCGATAAGCTGCTGGGCACGAACGATGTGACCCTGTTCGTGGATGTGACCTACAAGCTCGTGGATGTTTCGAACGGCAGCGAGGGGGCCCCGGTGATGCACTATATCACGGCGGCCTTCGGGCAGGGGGCCAGCTGCCTGTTCTGCTTCGTCTTCACCGCAGCCATTGCGGCGGTCTACTTCTTCCTGACCCGCTGGCTGATGAAACATAAACTGAATCTCGAATAACAAAAAAATGGCTTCCGGCCTTGTGCCGGAAGCCATTTTTGTCAGATGTCAGAGGTCAGCGGGCGTCGCGGTTGGCCTCGTACTCCTCCATGGAGATGTAGTGGTCGAGGACATGGATGCCCTTCAGGCGCTTGTTGGAGAAGCCGGTGGAAGCGTACTGGCCCTCCCAGTAGTTCAGGCGGGTGGCGAGGTAGGCGGGCACGCTCATGCCGCGGGGGATGACCAGCGCGTTATTGATGAGCAGGGCCTCGGCATCGGCGAAGGCCTTATAACGGGCGCCGATGTCGTCGGTGATCTGCTTGGCGGCCTCGATGGAGGTCATGTACTTCATGATGGCATCGGCGGTGTCGCCGGTGATGAAGCCGTCCTCCACGCCGGTGCGCAGGTAAGCGTAGCGCATTCCGCGGGAACCCGCAGCCTGATAGAACGGGTCGGTCTCGGTTTCCGGGTCGGAGTAGTCGGCGCCCCAGTTGCAGAGCAGGAACTCGAACTTGCCGTTGCGGCGGACTGCAGACAGGAAGCTGTCGGCCGGGCCCTCGGTGATGACGACATCGATGAAGTCGAAGCCGTCGTTCAGCACGCCCTCCAACTGCTGCTTGAAGACCTGACACTGCTTGTCCCAGTCGGTCGAGGAGGGGTTGTAGGGCAGCTGGACCTTGATGGGGAAGGTGACGCCCTGTGCGGTCAGCTCCTCCACGGCAGCGTCGCGGAACTCCTTGGCCTTGGCCTCGTCGAAGAACTCAGTGATGTCGGCCAGATCGCCACACTTGGTGTAGTCCACACCGTCGGTGGTGGCGCAGAAGCTGGGCGGAGTGATCGTGTTCAGCTTGTAGCCGTCGTAGCCTTCCGGCGCGGAGACCGCCAGCGTGACGGCGTTGTTGATGCCGTACAAAAAGCTCTTGCGGAAGTTGGTGTTGTTGATGGCCTTCGCCCAGTTTTCGGGCTCATACTCGGCGTCCACGCCCTCCACGCTCCAGTTGGAGAACTCGTGGGCGAAGGGCATGAAGTTGAACATATAGAAGTAGGTGTAGTTGGTGTTGGGGCGGTCCATGGAGACCATGCTCTTGGTGGTGTCGTCGGACAGCCAGCTGTCGAGGATGTCGGGGCCGATGGTGGCTTCGTCGATCTCGCCGCGCTTGATCATCTCCGGGCCGTTGACGGCGGCCTCGGCGTTGTAGATGCGGCTGATGGTCTCGATGAAGACGTTGTCGGCGTCGTAGTTCTCCGGGTTCTTCTTCATGATCCAAGTCTCCAGAGACTCGTACTCGGCCAGATAGAAGGCGCCGCAGCTGTACATGGTCTCGGCAGAGGTGGCGTACTGGTCGCCCATCTCTTCCAGCAGCGGGCCGTAGGCGGGCTCATAGGGCAGGTAGCACAGCAGACTCAGGAAGCCGGGGAAGTCGTAAGTCAGGGTGTAGGTCAGGGTGTGGTCGTCCACGGCCTTGACGCCGACGGTGTCGAAGTCCACGGGGGAGTAGGTCTCGGCGGTGCCGTCGGAAGAGGTCACGGTGACCACGCCGCTGGCGTCGGCAGTGTAGGTGGTGCCGTCATCGTCCACCACGCCGGTGTTGGCGTTGTTCAGGTAGACGTAGTAGTTGTAGTAGTCCTCGGCACCGGCGACATAGGCGGTGACCAGACCGACGTTGGAGGAAGCGTAGTCCGGGGTCAGAACGTACTTCAGCGCGTCTACGAAGTCCTGTGCGGTGACAGGGGCCACGACCTCGCCGTTGTTGTCCACCCAGTTCTCCTCCCGCAGGTGGAAGGTCCAAGTCAGGGTGTCGAGATCCCAGTCCCAACTGGTCGCCAGACCTTCGCGCATGACGCCCTTGTTGTCGTACTCGACGAGGGTATCCACGCAGTTTGCGCCCACGACCATTTCCAGATCGGTGGCGGTGGTCAGATAGTTCAGGGTAGCGGGCTGGCTGGAGTACAGGATGGTGTACTTGGTGGTATCGACGGAGCCGGAGGCGGAACCGCCGGTGCTGCCCGCAGAAGAACCGCCGCCGCAGCTGCTCAGCAGACCGGCTGCACAGGCGCTTGCGGCTGCCAGACCGCTTACCTTGAGAAACTGACGGCGAGAAATCGAAGTTGCCATAATAAAAATCCCTCTTTCTTCGTGTTTCATGTTTTGAAAGCGGCACGGCCGGGCACCGCTGTTTCCCATCAACGGGGAGGAAGACAAAAAAGGCGTAACGGAAACACATCCGTTACGCCTTTGTAACCAGTACCTCCGACCACAGCCGTGTGGTTACAGAAAGTATAGCATCGTTTCGCCCCGGCGTCAATTCTTTTTCGAATCTGCCAAGGGTCACTCTTTTACAATATTTGCGATGGGCTCTGGGGTCTGGGCGATTTCTGCGGCAGCAGGGGCCGCTGCGGTCCCGGCGGCGGCTGTTTCTTCTGCCTTGACCTCCTCGGCCAGCGCCTTGGCGGCTTCCTCGGCGGCGCGCTTGGCCTCCCGTTCGGCTTGGCGCTCCTTGGCCTTGGCTACAGCCTCCTCCTGCCGCTTCTTGGTGCGGATCTTGATGCGGCAGACCGAGCAGATGCCGTCCTTGCAGCCCGGCGCGATGGGCTTGCCGCACTCGCTGCAGAGGGTCTTGGTGCACTTGTAGACGCTGACCGGGCCGAGGGTGGTGAGCTGGCGGAGCTTCAGCCCGTCCAGCCCGCCGTTGGAGCAGGTGGCGACGCAGACGCCGCACTCGCTGCACTTCCACGGGGTGATGACGGCGCGGGTCTGGCCGTCGGGCAGGTCCTCAAACTTGATGGCTCCGGCGCGGCACGCCTTCTCGCACCGGCCGCAGGCGAAGCACTTCTCGGTAAAGTTGGGCAGGTGGTAGCCGTACTTCAGCGGGGTCTTGCTGACGGCTTTGAGCTGCTTGGTGCGCTGGTGGAGCATCAGGCGGAAATCCACCGCGCTCTCATCGTCGCTGCGCAGACCCGGCAGCATCCGCAGCAGATGCTTGGTGCCCGCCTTGGAGCCGGCAGTCACCTGCTCCATCATCTCGCGGCGGGAGTATTCCTTGTTGTGGAAGGGGGCCTCGTCCTGCTCGTAGGCCAGCGTGAAGCGGGCCTCGAAGAGGGGCTGGCCGAAAAATTCCACCAGCCGGGTCAGCTCCTTGCGCAGGTGCTCGGCGCAAACGTCGTTCTCGCACTCGCCGCAGGGGGTCAGATCCAGCACGACCTTCTTGTTCAGGGCAAGGTAGGCCAGCGCCTCCCACGACAGCGCCGACACACAGGCGCGGACGAGGGTGTTCTTGCGGGTGCTCTTCTCGCAGCCGATCCAGACGGTATCGTTGTCGTTGTCAGCGGGGGCAGTGTCCCGCTGGACCTGTTCGGGCGAGGGGGCGATGCAGCCGCTGCGGCATACCGAAACACAGAGGCCGCAGTCGGTGCAGGGATCCCAGTCCTTGACGAGGTTCGGGCGGGTGAAGATCTCCTCACCGTAGGGGCAGATGTCCTTACAGGCGGTGCAGGGGGTGCGGTGAGGGTGGAGGTTCCAGCATTGCTTGCGGTTGATCTCCGGGTGGGTGGTCTTCATCAGCGCATCCATGGCGTAGCGCGTAAAGATACTCATCGAATCACTCCTTATCAGCGTCCATGACCGAGGCCACGACGGCGTTGTCCAGCAAAAAGCGCTGGACCTTCTGGGCGGCGAGGGCGGCGGCCACCGTCTCCGGGGTGAGCACGCGGCGGATATCGGCCTCCGGGGTGTCCTGCTGGACGGAGAGGCGGCGGTATTCGTTGTTGACCTCCTCGGTGCGGACGGTGATGCCCTCGGCCTCGGCGATGGCGCGGGCCGCATACATGGTGCGGATCTTCCGCTCCGCATCGGCGCGGTAACCGGCGCGGAGGGCGTCGGCGGTGGTGCGGCTGTTCTTGCAGTGCTGCTCCATGCTGATGCCGCTGCGGGAGAGCCGCTGGGTGAGCAGCTTCATCTCGTTGTCGGCAGCGCGGTCCAGTGCCGCTTCCGGCACAGTGACGGTCAGGTTGGCCCCGGCCATCTCCAGCAGCTTCTGCCCGGCGGCGCGGTCGGCGGCGTCCTCGTGGATCTTCATCTTCTTGGCGCGGACGGCCTCCCGCATGGCGGCGAGGGAGGCATAGCCCAGCGATTTGGCGAAGTCCTCCGTCAGCTCCGGGGTGGTCTTTTCGGCCACCGAGTGTAGCTTGATCTCGAACTGAGCCGTCTTGCCGGAAAGCTCCGGCACCCGAAACTCGGCGGGGTAGGTGAAGTCGAACCGGAAGGTCTCCCCGGCTTTGTGGCCGTAGATGGCATCCTCGGCGGCGGGCATCAGCTTGCCGTCGCCCAGCACGACCATGACCTTTTCCATCCGGCTGTCGGGGATCTCCTTGCCGTCCATGAAACCAGCAAAATCCAGCAGGACGCGGCTGCCGCGCTTGGCACCCTCCTCGGAGTTGTGGTAGAAGGCATGGAGCCGGGTCTGGTGGACCATCTCGATGTCCAGCGTCTTTTCCGAAAGGCCGCGCACATGGCGGGTGACGGCCAGCCCCTTGTACTGGCCAAGCTTAACTTCGGGGATATTGTTCTGATTACTCTCCATTTTGTAACACTCCTTTTGACGTTCATTTACAGTCCGTGTGCGGCCAGCCAGCCTTCCGTGACCTGCGAGAACATTTCGGGATACTGGGCGTTTTCGGCGTCGAAGACGTGCAGATAGGTCTCCACTTCCTCGCGGGTGGGGGCTTCGACCCGCTCCCAGATGGAGAAGGTGTAGCCGTTGCCCATATCGAAGGTGGCGGCGAGGGTGTGGGTCTCGTCCCGCAGCTGGAGGAACTTGGCGTTGAACCTGTGGCCCAGCTCCGTATCCGGGGCCAGCGTCGAGGGGAAGGGGTCCGCCGTGATGACATACTTCGCCTCAAAGAAGCCCATGGGGAAGGTGTGGGTGCCCGGTACCGAGAAGCTGTCCGGCAGTTTGCCGTCCAGCGGGTGTTCCGGCAGCATACAGTTCCGCAGATGGCCGGGGTTGTACAGCATGTCGTCGGGGATCATGTACGCGGTGTCGCCCTCGCCGAGGTGGGCCGTGAGCCACTCGGTGACGGCTTGGATCTGGCTGAGGTCCTTCCGGTCATAGGTCAGCTCGTCGAAGTGCATGTACTCGGTCAGGCTGGCCGGATGGATGGTGTGGATGACCAGCTCCGGCAGGGCCATGACCGTCAGCGGCGAGCAGCGCACCGACACGGCGAACACCAGCGTAAAGGCCCAGTAGCAGAGCTTGGGCACCTTGAACTTGTCGATGCTCTCGGCCAGCCCGGCGGCACCTACCAAGAAGAGGAGGACGTAGGCGGGCAGGTAAAGCAGCATCTGATGGGAGCCGGAGTTCTGCACCCGCGTGAAGAGCACCATGCTCAGGGCCAGCTCACTCAGGGCCAGCGCGGGCAGGGCGAAGAGCTTCCGCCGGAAGCAGAGCCAGAACCCGAACAGGATGAGCACGAAGTTCAGCAGACCGGTGCGCATTGCATGGTAATACAGCTCGGTGACAAGGCCGCCCACATTGTAGTAAGAATAGCGGTCGGAATAATCGAAGGCCAGAATCTTGCTGACCATGGGCCAGAGCAGGGCCACCATGGCCACCATGGCACACAGGCCGAACAGCACAAGGTTGCGCACCCGGCACAGGGCCAGCGCCTTGTCCCCGACTTTGGCGAGCTTACCGCTGCTGACGAAAAGGAGCAGCGCATAGGAGAAGTAATAGCCCACCACAAAGTACAGATACCACCGGCGGGTCAGGATGATGGCCGCAGTAGCGAGGAAGATGAGGGCGAACCGCCCCGGCTCCAGCTTCTCGAACCGGTAGTCCAGCGTCAGCAGCAGGATGGCAAAGGCGAAGATGAGGCCGAACCAGTCCGGCTGGGCCAGCATGGCGCTCATCCGCAGAAACGGGAAGGTCAGCACCCACGAAAAGCCGATGAGGAAATGGTAGAACCGGTTCTTCACATGGAGCATCTGGCCGATCTTCACGGTCAGGCCCGCCAGCAGGACCATCAGGGTAGGCAGCACGCAGAACACCTGCGCGAAAGCGTAGCTGTCGCCGGTGCGGGCCGTCAGGCAGAAGGGGAACTCGGTGAAGAGGGTGATGAAGTTGGTGTAGTCATCGGCAAAGGAACCGAAGATGTACGCGAACCCCGCCGCCGGGCCTTGGGCAAAGGCGGTCTCGGCGCTGTACTGCTTGACGATGTAGTTGACGTAGTCCCACGCATAGATGAACTGCCGCCGCCCCAGCGCCCAGTAGAAGTAGAGCACCGCTGCGGCCCAGAGGCCGACGAGGACGGCCCGGTGGAAGAAGTTCAGTTCCACATGGGCCACCCGCAGCACCCACAGCGCCCCGTAAAAGAGCACGCAGCTGCACCACAGGCTCACCAGCGGGAAGAAGGCCCCCCCGGTGGGGAAGACAAGGCCGATGACCACCAGCGCCAGCGCGCCGAGGCCAAGGCCGATGCCGCCCTTGCTCCACGGGGAGAGGGCGGGTTTTGCTTGTTGGGAAGAAAGTGTTTTTGGCATAAGACAAAACCTCTCGAAAAAACCTAATATTTCATGTTACAGTATAACGGTTCCGGCCCCGGCTGGCAAGGCCATGGGGGCGCTGAAACGCAAAATATCCCGCCGCATTTTCAGCGGACGGGATAGTTTCGCACAAAGATTACTTCTTGGAAACGCTTGCGGCGGTTTTCCGCTTGGCGGCAGCGGCTTTCCGGGCGGAAGCCCGTGCCGCGTCGGCGTGGGGAGCCTCCGGCGTCAGGCGGAGCATCCGGCTGCCCATGGCGGGCAGGTCGAGGGCAAGGGTGTAGTCCCGGCCATACACGCCGCCGTCCGTGGTGTGGAAGCTCTTGGTCCGGCTCTTGTCCGCGCCGTTCCAGCGGGGCGCTTCGCTGTTCAGCAGCTCGTCCGCCGCGCAGGGGAACTTGAGGTAGAGGGGGAACTTCTTATGGGCGGTGTTCTGGGTGTTCATCACGCAGAGGATGGTCTGCCCCGCGCCCTTGCGCAGCCATGCGTAAACGCCCTCGTCCCGGCTTTCGCTGGCCACCCACTCAAAGCAGCCGGGGTTGTACTCGCCGTCGTAGAGGGCAGGTTCGGTGGCGTAGAGGCGGCCCAATTCGGCAAAATATTTCTGGAAGCTGTCGTGGAAGGGGTACTTCATCAGGCCCCAGTCCAGCTCCTTCTTTTCGTCCCACTCGCGGAAGTGGCCCAGCTCGTTGCCCATGAAATTCAGCTTCTTGCCGGGGTGGGTGAACATATAAAAATACAGGGTGCGGAGCTGGGCACACTTTTCTTCGTAAGTGCCCCAGAGCTTGTCGATGATGGTCTTTTTGCCGTGGACGACTTCATCGTGGCTGAGGGCCAGCAGATACAGCTCGTTGTAGAAATACTGCATACTGAAGGTCAGCTTGCAGTAGGCATCCGGCCGCTGGCCGAAGGGGGTGGCGAAGTAGTCGAGGGTGTCGTGCATCCAGCCCATGTCCCACTTATAGTCGAAGCCGATGCCGTCGTAGCGGGTGGGGGCGGTGACTTTAAGGAAGTTGGTGGAGTCCTCGGCGGTGTAGATGCCGGTGGGGAAGCGCTCGTTCAGCCCATGGTTCAGGTTCCGCAGGAAGGTGACGGCACCCTCGTTCACGCCCCGGTTGGGGTCGCCCTGCCAGTAGAGCGCACGGGAGATGGCGTCCATCCGAATGCCGTCGCAGTGGTAGACATCCATCCACAGGGCGGCGGCGCTGTTCAAAAAGCTGCATACCTCCCGGCGGTAGTAGTTGAAGTTGCAGGTGCCCCACTCGCTGTGGCCCACATCGCTGTCGTATTCGTAGAGGTGGGTGCCGTCGAAGTTGACGAGGGCGTCGCCGTTGGCTGCAAAGTGGACGGGGACAAAGTCCATGATGACGCCAATGCCCATCCGGTGACAGGCGTTGACGAAGGCGGCAAAGTCCGCCGGGGAGCCGTAGCGGCTGGTCACTGAGAAGTAGCCGGTGGTCTGGTAGCCCCAGCTGCCGTCAAAGGGGTGCTCGGCCAGCGGCAACAGTTCCACATGGGTGAAGCGGTGGTCCAGCAGCCACGGGATGAGCTCCCGCGCCAGCTCCCGGTAGTTGTACCAGCCGTCGGAGCCGTCCTCGCGGGTGGAGTTGGGAGTGTGCTTCCAACTGCCCGCGTGGAGCTCGTAGATGTTCAGGGGCAGGTTGCGGCACTTGTCCCGCCGCTGCATCCATGCGGCGTCGTCAAAGGGGAAATCGAGCTTTGTCAGGATGCTGGCCGTGCCGGGGCGCAGCTCGGTGGCAAAAGCGTAGGGGTCAGCCCGCATCACGGTGCTGCCGTCCCTGCCATGGATGCGGAACTTGTACATCTCGCCCTCCTGCAGCCCGGCGACGAAACCGTTCCAGATGCCGGTCTCGGCCCGCTGCATGGGCACGCCGGGCCCCCAGCCGTCAAACCCGCCGCAGACCTCCACGGCCACAGCACCGGGTGCCCAGACGGCGAACCGCCAGCCCTCTTCGCCGCGCTCGCCGCGGCAGGGGTGTGCGCCGAGGGTGCGGTAGGCGTCAAAGCACGCGCCCAGAAAAAACGAACGGTCGATCGAAGGAAATTCCATGCCAAAAACTCCTTTTTTCTACGATAAACGATTTTTGTCATAGTTACTAAGAAATCAAAAACAAAATCGTCAAACTTGCTGATTTTAAAGGAAACTTTGTACAAAAAATAGCAAACTTCCACACTTTGCGAAAAAATATGCTATACTATCCCTACCCCCCGCATGGGGCGGGGGCGGGAACGCTTGTTAGAATGGGAGAGACAAAAACGATGGCTTGGTATGACAACGCTGTATTTTATCACATTTATCCGCTGGGGCTGTGCGGCTGTGCGCACGAGAACGACGGCCAGCCCACGCCCGGTGCCTTTGAAAAGCTGAACGCATGGGCCGAGCACGCTTATAAAGACCTCGGCTGTACGGCCATTTATATCGGCCCGCTGTTCGAGAGCGGCTCCCACGGCTACGATACCATCGACTACCGCCTTGTGGACCGCCGCCTTGGCACCAACGAGGAGTTCAAGCAGTTCGTGGCCAACTGCCACGCCCGCGGCCAGAAGGTCATCGTGGACGGCGTGTTCAACCATGTGGGCCGGGATTTCTTTGCGTTCCAAGACCTGAAGGCCAACCGCGAAAACGCCCGGTATAAGGACTGGTTCTGCGACATCAACTTCTGGGGCAACAACGAGTACAACGACGGCTTCTCCTACGGCAACTGGGGCGGCTTCAACCTGCTGGTCAAGCTGAACCAGCGGAACCCGGAGGTGCAGAATTACCACTTCGACACCATCCGCTTCTGGGTCCATGAATTCGACATCGACGGCATCCGGCTGGATGCGGCCGACGTGCTGGACTTCGACTTCATGAAAGGGCTGCGCCGCCTCGCCAATGAGATCAAGCCGGAGTTCTGGCTGATGGGCGAGGTCATCCACGGCGATTACAGCCGCTGGG
>ERZ1026878.2085-NODE-2085-length-10361-cov-9.996701_pt1 | contig 10361 bp, 4 predicted proteins | sample MGYA00380169_ERZ1026878 | MGnify/ENA primary metagenome ERZ1026878 (study PRJEB33269, sample SAMEA4719805) | human gut metagenome | biome: human-associated habitat; feature: organic feature; material: feces | place: Cameroon | collected 2013-10 ...
TGGTGCTGTAAAATTTCCAACTGGTGATATTCTATTGTTTCTAAGCGGCTGAACACAGAAGCATTATTCACCATAAAGTGGCGCATGGAAACAAAAGCTCGCATGATTTGTATGTTGACCTCAATGGCTGTTTTTGAACGGAGAACACTACTAAGCATAGCCACGCCTTGTTCTGTAAAAGCATAAGTTGAATAGCGGTTGCCGCCTCTGCCATTTGAGGTCACAAATTGTGACCTCAAACATTCTTCCCTACTCAATTCAAAACGAAAATCGTCGGGAAATCGCTCTATGTTACGCTTAACGGTTTGATTAAGGACTTTTGTCTCTATACCATATAAGGTGGCTAAATCTTTATCAAGCATAACTTGTTGTCCTCTAATTACTTTTATTAGAGGTTCGATATTACCTGCAAGTTCATGGTTATCGCATTTTGTGACATCCATTTTAGACTGGTCGCAAATTGCGACTGGTTTATTGTTATTTATGTTGTTCGCCATATTGCTATTTTTTTTGAGGTCACAAATTGTGACCTTAAATGTATTGTTTATTGTTGCATGCAAAGGTAGTGCCTTTAGCCTTTAAGCCACTATTGTACAAATCCTTTCTTTGAAAAGAACGTAAAATCGATAATTTTATTGCGGTGATTGTACTATTAGTAATCGCCTCACTCGTTGTACCGTACTCACACCATTACCACTCAGCTTCGCCACATCTCGAACGGAATACCCATTGTGGAGCAGACTTATTACTTCCCTGTATTCGGTTTTCATCTGTCCTGCCGTTTTTACAGAGCCTACCTTGCGTCCGAGTTTTTCTCCAGAATCTTATTTAGCAGGAAGGTGGCATTCTGGTTTCTTGCCACGCCTCGCTGTATCTTATAAGTATAGGTGACATCCGTGCCTAAGTCTATCTCAAAACAGAAGTTGTGGAACTTGCCCGACGGATCATTCTCCATCTTGGATAATTCCAGGTCGTGCGTGGCGATGATGCCGCTAACAGGCAACTTGGAGATGGCTTCGAGGAATTTTCTGGAACCGTTCAACTTGTCCAGCGAATTGGTGCCCTTCAGAATTTCATCAAGAATAATGAGGGTTTTCAGTCTCTCGCTTCTCTCACCGCTTGCACTTCCCTTGCAGAATTTCAACAGTTCTTCCAGTCGGATCAGTTCTGCATTGAAGTAAGAGATGCCATGCGTCAGATCGTCTGTAGTTCTCATGCTGGAGAACATTCTGAAGCGGGAAATCTTCAGATGGTCGGCAAAGACAGGCATTCCTGCCATCGCTAAGATATAATTCACGCCCAATGAACGGAGGAAGGTACTCTTGCCCGCCATGTTGGCTCCCGTGATGATATAGTAGTTGCCGTCCTTGACCGTGAAATCGTTCTTCACCGCCTTGGCACCGAGGAAAGGATGATAAAGGTTCTTTCCCTCGAAGATGATTTCTGGCAATTCTTGCAGTTCTGGTTCGTTGGCTTCGGGATGATTGTATCGGAAGTCGGCCATCGAAACCATTGCATCCATCTCGCTGATCACGTTCATCCATTCCTCCATCTTCACCATGTAGGTATTCTTCCACTTCAGAAAACTGCGCACCAGGAAGAAGTCGCTGAGCATGAAGGCATCGGTGAAGAACAGACCGAGGAAGTTGCCCCGTCGGTCGTAACCCTTCAGTATCTTTTCCAGTTGGGCGAATGAAGGCAGTGCATCTGCGAGCGATTCCTGCATCTCCCTGCCCAACTGGCTCTGGAAATTGCGCTGGGCGATGAGACGGAGAATCTGTGAGTAGGCGATGAGCTGGTGACGGAGCTTACCACCATTACTGTCTATCTTGTCGAGGGTTTGCTTGCAAACGAAGAAAACCACCATGTACTGCAGCATGACCCACCACATGGGGATGTTGATGGAGATGACGGAGCAGATAGAAAGAACGGCAGAACCGATGATGCCGATGATTGCCAGCCAACCGAGGACGAGTGAAATCGGAGAACCAAACCATCCCGGTACTTCCATCTGGGAAACTTTCTGCATCGCCTCTGCCACGGCTGCAGAATCTATCTTCTTGCAGTTTCTTTCGCCAAGTGCTAAAAAGTTGATGCGCCAGTCGGGGGCTGCGATTTCCTTCTGCAGTTCCGCTCTTTTTCTGATTTCCTTCAGAGAGAGAGGGGTTTCACGGGTGAGGTTGGCAGCTAATCTGTCAGAACCGCCCGAAGTGATGGTGCGGCAGATGCGGTTGAAGAGGGAATCCTTGCCGAAGACATCGAGGTCGAAGGCATAGGAATGCTGCGGGTTCAGATACTGTCCGCCTGTTTCAAAAGGGGAGAAGTCACCCTCCCAGGCTTTGATTTCATTCTGATAAACCTTGAGCAGGGCAGCCAGTTGTTCTATCTTCTCCTTGTGGCGGTCGTCGATGCGGCGGATGATGAAATAGACTGCCAGGCACAGAACGGCTCCCACCAGAAAATGACGGGTGTCGCCATCGCATGCAAAATAGCAGATCAGGAAACTTAGGATGCCTCCGAAAGCCAACAGTTCGCCTGTGATAAATCCCGTATTCTTGCGCTTCAGGGCAGTCAACTCCGAAGCATATTGGTTTGCGTATTTCTGATAATTCTCTTTGATATTCATGATTGTCTGCTTGTTTTATTTGCCATGTATCAGCGATAGATGATGGCAAGATGATAAACTGTTTATGGGGTGCAAAAATAGGGATAAAAACAAAGCTGACCAAATAAAGTTACCCATTTTTAAGTCTTTTATGCGAATATTTGTGGAATTTTTCTTTGTGTTTCCATTTATTCCCCGTACCTTTGCACCCCAGAATTATAATCAGTCAATAAGAACGATAGAAAAAATATAAGTTTAGAAGATTATGGAATATATGTCTCAAGAAGGCTATGACGAACTCGTAGCCGAGCTTCAGCACATGGTGAACGTGGAGTTGCCAGCCGTGCGTGATGCTATCGCTGAGGCTCGTGACAAGGGTGACCTCAGTGAAAACTTTGAATATCATGCTGCCAAGCGTGAACAGGGTAAACTGTTGAGCCGGATCAGTTTCAAGCAGAAGGTCTTGGAGAATGCCCGTGTCATCGACAAGTCCCGTCTTAAGAGTGATACTGTAGGTCTGTTGAGTAAGGTAAGGATTACCAATCTTTCCACCAATTGCAGTATGACTTACAGCATCGTCAATCCTCATGAGGCGGATCTTCATAATGGCAAAATCTCCATCAAATCTCCTATCGGCAAGGCTCTCTTGGGTAAGAAGGCAGGCGAAGAAGTAGTGGTGAAAGTACCTGCAGGCTTGCTCAAATTCCGCGTAGAGAGCGTGGAATTATAATGACTCAGATAGCGTGGCATTGTAATGAGGATTATTGAGGAATAATCAGAAAATATTGTGGAATTTTAGAATATAGGGAATGGCTGAATTTCGGTCATTCCTTTTTTTGTAAGTATTTAATCTTGTGAATGTTACGTTTTCGTAAACGATTACGTATTCTTTTAACGTATTTGAAATATATTATAATCTGTTTTTTTTGTAATTTTGCAGTCGGAATTGCGCAGGGATGTGCTTTTCCACCATGATAATTGATATAATCAAGATGATGATTGATATAATCAAGATGATGTTATAAACTCAATAATTCAACAAAAACTATATAAAAAGTAAATGAGACACCTAACTCGTATGTCCCGTAACCTCTCGAGATGGGGGGGGCGGTTTCACTTATTTGTATCTTTCCCTAATGCTCCTGTGCTTCTGTGCCATAGGAGCCAAGGCTGTAGATACTAATGGGAGTGTACAATTCAATTCTGGCGTCCGCTATTCGCAGTGGGCGATTAATTCACGTGCGCATGATTTCTATGCCAATACCAAAAAATGTGGTATGGCAACCATCAAAGATGGAAATGTCAGCGAATCAAGTTTTGGTAAGAGCACGCTTGACTATGTTCCTGGTCTTGTTGCTAAATCCATGATTGAAGCTGCTGATTATTATCAAGGCTTCGATTGGTCTAAGCCTTGGTTTTTGAGTGTTAAGGAATATGGTGACAAATACTACCAAAATGTTCCAGATGCAGGCGGCAGCCTTGATGACCTCAATGCTGTAAAGCTATACATAGGTCTGCACAACAACAAATTTGCTACTGATGCAGATAGAACAAACGCAAAGAAAGCTATTAGCAGCGCACAGGCTGGACTCGTAGCTCATGACAAAAGTTATTCTATACCGTCAGGAACTCTTGCAGGTGATGCCGTTGTAGGTGGTTGGTTCCACAAAACTGCTTACAACAACCAGATGTGGCTGGATGGTGCCTATATGGGTAGCGCACTCTTGGCACAGATTATCAACTTCAACAATGGCACAGGAAGTAATGTGTTCGGAAGCACAACTGCAGACTGGGATATGGTAACCAAACAGTTGAACATTGTTTGGAATATGTGCTGGAACTCTACCGACAAGTTGATGTATCATGCTTTTGAGGCGAATGCAGGAACAGACACATCAAAGTCTCATGCAGAAACTTGGGCTGGTTTGAATGGTAAAACTAAGCCTTATACATTCCACTCTGCTGCCTACTGGGGGCGTGCCAACGCATGGTATCTCATGGCTTTGGTAGATGTATTGGAAGCGATGAAAAATGCAGGTCAAGAGAGTACAGACAATTATACTACTTTGAAGCAACATCTCGCAGACCTTGCTGCTGGTATCGCTAAACGTCAGGATTCAAAGACTGGTGGTTGGTATCAGGTGATGGATGATCCATCTTTCAAGGCAACATCTTACAATGGAAAGTCATCAACTGCAACCAATTATATTGAGACATCAGCTACAACCATCTTTGCTGCAGCTTATTTCAAGGCTGTTCGTTGTGGCTTGCTCGAAAGTACAACTCAATATGATTATAAAACGATTGCCAAGAATGCTTTCGAAGGTTTGGTAAACAACTACACCTATCTTGATAAAAATGGCGACATGCAGATTTGGGGCAGTTGCCGTTCTGCTGGTTTAGGTGGTGATAAAGATACTGCTTTAAAGGGTGCTGAGAAATATCGCGATGGTTCTAAGGAATACTACTTGTTAGGCTATGATGTTCCTATGGTTAAACAGTCTGAGGGTATTACCGAAGGCAAGGTTCTCGGTGGCTTCATCATGGCTGCTACTGAGTACGAGCGTGCTTACCAGAACCAGGACAGCAAGCAAATTCTCTTTGCTCGCGACTTGGCTCCAAACTATGACTTCTCTACTACTGCAGGAACTCTCGATGCAACTGCTTATGGCAATGGTAACGTTTCTTATCAGTGGTATAAGGATAATGCAAAAATTGTAAATGCCACATCTGCTACTTATATTCCAACAGAAAGTGGAAGTTATTACTGCATAGCTACTGCTAATGATAAAACTATTACGACAAGCACAACAACAGTAACTGCCAAGTCGGCTAACACTGGTGGCGAGCAAACGCCTTCTACAGGAAGTAAAAAAGCAGAGTTTGATATAAATGCTTTTGGCGGTTTTGGCAATAGCGGAAATAAAGTTGACTATTCAGTAACCATAACTGTAAATAATCTTACAATAACGGCAATTAAAGATGTTGTTGCTTATGGTAGTTCCAAAGGATGTAGAGTTAATGGTACAGGTTCATTTAAAGTTACAGCGCCTAATAATGCAAAAATTACAAAAATCATTTGCACTACAGACAAATCTTCTATACAATTAACTCCAAATGTTACATCTGATAAAACCGGAATAATATCAAAAGATATAACCTTTGATTATTCTAAGGCGAAGCCAAATTCTGTAACATTTACAGCAGGTAGTACAAATATCTACGTTACAAAACTTGTAGTAGAATATGAGACTACAGGCTCAACCACCCCTGCAACCGACCTCACAGCAACATACGCAGAGGGAATATCGTCTGTCGTTGCCAAAGAAGTAGCTCTCACTACTCCTAAACTTACAGTAAAAGCAGGAGAAACCACATTGGAAGAAGGTACTGACTACAGCGTAACCTACGCTTCAAGCAACACAAATGCAGTGAGCGTTTCTGCCGATGGCAAGACACTTACTTCTGTCAATAAGGGAGAATCAGCTACCATCATAGCAACCATCACACCTGTCGACAAGTCCAAATACAACGCTACTACTGCCCAATTTACCATCAGCGTAACAGGAAGACAACTCGTACCAGCATTCTCTTCTGCATCAGTAAGTGCCAATGAAGGTGATGAGGCAAGAGTTTTGCCTACACTTACCGTCAAAGACAAGATTAGCGGACAGGATATGACCGACTACAACGTGAAGTACACTTCTGGCAATGAAAATATAGCCAAGGTAGTAGACAGCAAATTGACATTCGTCGGCATAGGAAAGACCACCATCACAGCTACAATAACACCCAACAAGGAGACTATCTATGACGGATGCACTTGTAGTTTTGATGTCAGCATAGCAAAGAAGGAAGATGTCAACCCATCTGAGACAACTGTAGTTTACGACTTCTTGACGAATATCGGTGAACAAGAAACTACCAACTCCAGCATTACAATTGGTACAAGCAATATCATGTTGGGCACCAACTTCAAGCAAGGTGAGAACAAGTATATTACCATTACTCCGGCTGGTGATGGCGGTTTCCATGCTGGCGATATAGTAACCATCAAGGGTTACTGTCCCAAGGCAACATCTGGCATTTTGCTCTATGCCAACCTCACAGACGATGAACCACAGTACCAGTCACCAGCATTTCCTGCTACAGAGAAGGAATATTCCTTTACCGTACAGGCTGATTGCGACGCTCTCTATCTCGGACGTTTCGGTGGCAGTACGACCTACATTACATCTCTCAAGATTACACGTCCTGGAGTAACTGGCAACAAGACCCGTCTCACAGCAGCCTTTGCTGAGCATAGTAAAGTGGTCATCAACAAGACAGACAACTACACCATGTCATTGCCTCAACTCACCGTAAAGGCAGGCGACAATGCTTTCAGCGCCTACACAGTGGCTTACACCTCTAACGATGAGGGTATTGCATCAGTAACTACCAACGGCGATATCACAATCAAGTCGACAGGTACCGTTACCATTCTCGCAACCATTACCCCAACAGACATGGATAATTACGAGGGATGTACTGCTACCTACACCATCACGGTAAAGGATGCGACACCTCTGATTATCACCACCAACGACGTGAACATCAACGCCACTGATGCCCAGATTAAGCAACCAGACATCAAGGTTTATGGTGACAACGACAAACTCTTGACTCTCGGAACAGACTACACCCTGTTGTTCACTATTGTGGGCAGCAATGTGACAGAGAGCAATGGTGTATTCACAGTTACAGGTGATCCATACAAATGGACAGAGGGCACTTCCACTATCACCGTGACAGCAAAGCCAATAGGATCACTCAGCGAGTTGTTCACCGAAAGTACATTCACCTTTACATATAATGTGGTAAAGGGTAAGCTTACTCCCGCATTCCTGAGCAACTTTGCGACGGAGACAATAAAGGTGAAATATGACAAGACTAAAAATAAGTCATTCACCGTGCCACTGATCTATGATGGTGAGGATGTGAGCGAATACTTCAAATACACATACTATATCGACGAACAGGAAGCAACAAAGGTAAACAACAACAACAAAGTAGAAGGCAACAAACTCACAATGCTTCGTAACCTGACAGAAGGAGAGCACACCATAAAGGTAACTGCTGTCCCTAAGACAAGTAGTAAAGATCAAGATAACTATGCTGACGTTTACAATGAACCAGCAGCTATCACGTTCACAATCAACGTAAACGCAAGTTACATCATTCCTAAAGTAGATTTCAACCCTGCAAATGTTACGATGTACACAGGAACAACCGAGGGTGCGCCTGACGTTTTAGTAACAACCGACGGAACAAATAAAATTGAGGAAAATAAATACACCACAAAATGGGTATCGTTTACACCAAGTTTCGTAAAGGTAGACATGACGACAGGCAACCTGGAGGCAGTAAACGAAGGAACTGGTAGTGTCAGAGTCACCGTAAAGGGAGATAATTTGGAAACGACCACAGCCTTCCTCACTGTATATGTAGATGATCCTGCCTTGTATCGCGCCAAGGAAAAAGAAAACGACGGCACCGTTGTATCGTATGGCAACCAGAAGATCATGTGGAACCAGGACAAGACTATGGAGGTGACTCTTGGTGGATGGATGTTCCCTACCGAAACGGTAGCAACACCTGATTATTCAGACGAAGGCTTAAGTAGTACCTATCAATGGGCAAATACTGCTACTCAGCCAAAATGGAAGATGGCAGGTTTTGACCGCTACATCTCTGGCGAGAAAAGCAAGAACGCACGTCAGGAGAATGGCTCTAACGCAATGCCAAACTCCACACAAATCTCGAAGGCAGACTTCAAGACTAATGTTAATACTATCAGAGACAAGATGTTCAATGTACCATGCTCTGGATCATACCTCGTCTTCAATCCTGTCACAACTGGTACGGTTACGGTACATATTTTCCAGAATGGTGCGTTTGACAGTGGTGTCTATCGTCCTCAGCGCCGTGTGTTTGTCATGGACGAAGAAGGTAACTTCGTACAGTCTACTGCAAGCATCGCCAATGCCAATGGTAAGCCAACTGGAGGTATTAAGTCTGTAAGTAGCTACATGTGGGATATTAATCCTGATGGAGCCAATACCGCTCCTACGTTAGCGCAGGTAAGAAGTCACTTTAAGAATCTCCCAACCGACTTCGACATGACATCTGAGAAATTCCAGAACAACATCTATGAGAGCAACCTCACTAAAAATGTCGCTCCAAACGATGCTTACGATGAGAAAGTGCCAGGCTCAAACGGATGGTGTGTATTGGCTGACTCGCCTGTAACTTATACCTTCAGTGTAAAACCAGGTAAGACCTACTATCTCTACAACTTCGGTTCGAAGATTGGCTTCTATGGCTTCTCATTTGACGAGGATGAAACTAAGCCAGAAGTTGACGAGTTTACTTTCAACGACGACCAGACCAATACTATCAAGGCAACAGAGGCTGGTCATGTGGCAAAGGTAACCATCAATCGCAGTATGAAGGCAGGAGTATGGACAACTTGTGTTCTTCCTTTCAGTCTCAACGTACATCAGGTAGATGCTATCTTTGGTGACACTTACAAGTCTGGCAGTGAGAACGGTACTCAGATTCTCTACTTCGACCATGTAGAAGGCAATAAGGTTTTCTTTGTGCGTCATGCCTATAACACGATTGTGGCAGGTAAGCCATTCCTCATCAAGCCAACTAAGGAAGTGACAAGCATCAATACTGCAGAGGTAACTGACTATCCATACGTTACCATTGAAAATACCAAGCCAGAATATTGGTGTTCTGCTAACGGCTATGCATGGGCTTCAAGCTATAGCAATGATATGACCGTGAAGGAAGGCGATGGCTTCATCAGTAATAAGGATGGTTCGTTCAAGAACTTCGTAGGCGAGAGCGGTACCTTGAAAGGCTTCCGTGGTTATCTGAAACGCCTTAACACCCAAGCAGGTGCCAAACCTATGATGCTACAGGTGGTAAGCAGCAGCAACATAGATGGCGACAATGGTGAGACTACAGGTATCGAGGATTTGATTATCGATGCTGACGGACAGCTGATGCCTGCTAACAACAGAGTATATAACATCAATGGCCAGTTGGTAAGTGAGGATGCAAGTAACTTCCAATCATTGCCAAGTGGTATTTATATCATTAATGGTAAGAAGTATATTAAGTAAGAACGATTATAATCATGAATAATAAAGTATATTTAAAACCACAGATAAAATGTGCCCCGTTACCAATGGAAAGCTTGCTGGCAAGCTGGTCGAAAACCGGGACAGAAAGTCGTACAGATCCCGAAAATCCTCAGCCTGGTCCTGGCTATGGTGGAACTGGCGGTGCAGGAGAGTTGTCCAAGGAGCACCTCGGTAGTTTTGATAATTGGGATTCCTGGGAATAACCCCCCAATCCCTCTATAAATAATTAATCGCCCTGAAAAGGCTGAGCATTCATCTCTATTTGGAAATGAAATGCTTGAGCCTTTTCAGGGCGATTTCTTTTATTCTCCTTTGATTTCCCAATCCTCAATATTACCCTTCGAAGAATCTAAGTTGATACCTACTTTCATTTTTTTTACCATAGCCTGATCCTTTCTTCTTCTAAGTATTTATACCCTGCAAAAATACGAAGTTTTTGGGGGAACACTTTTAAAAATGGTGGAAAAATTTGGAGGTTACGTAAAAACATCGTATATTTGCATATAAATAGTTTGAATAATGAGCAAATATAATTTTAATATAGACAATTATCATGCTAT
>ERZ1026878.2086-NODE-2086-length-10357-cov-9.060377_pt1 | contig 10357 bp, 7 predicted proteins | sample MGYA00380169_ERZ1026878 | MGnify/ENA primary metagenome ERZ1026878 (study PRJEB33269, sample SAMEA4719805) | human gut metagenome | biome: human-associated habitat; feature: organic feature; material: feces | place: Cameroon | collected 2013-10 ...
TAGCCAGCAGATTTACAGTCTGCCCCATTTGGCCACTCTGGTAACCACCCTTGCTCTATGTTTTCAAAAGCGAGTGCAAAGGTAGTGTTTTTATTTCATTCCACCAAATTTTTCTGCAACTTTTTTCTCTTTTTCTTCAAAAAACTTCATTTTTCCCTATAAAATCCTCCTTTTTCCCCTCCTTTTCCCTCTTTTTCCCGACCTTGAAGAACTGCTGCCATGGCGATGCACCCAAGTCTTCGGCAGCTTCTATATAACTGCTCGTTATAAAATTTGCGTGCAATGTTACTCATTTTCCAATCAATATTGAATAAAATGCTGGAAAAATTGTATCTTTGCAACCGGTTTGACACAAAGATAGGGATATTCCTGTATTTATATACATTTTTTATGATTGTAACTGTTGAATGGATGGAAAAATGGTTCAGGTTCTTCGACGATGAGTACTTCGGAGGAAAGTTGCCTACACCTGAATTGGGGGTTACCCGGGCCAAGACCAGGCTCGGGCAGATGGCGTATAAGAGAGCTACCCGATGGGGACGTACGAAACTTTATGATTTTAAAATTTCCATGTCCACCTATTATGATATGACAGAGAAGCAGGCCAAGAGTGTGCTGCTCCACGAGATGATACATTATATTATTGGTTACACTGGACTGAAGGATACGTCTTCGCATGGGCTTGTCTTTCGGGGGATGATGGATAAACTGAACCGCACCTATGGCTGGGATATCCGGGTGATGACTTCTACCAAGGGATGGAAGGTGAGCGAACAGGTGGTCAAAAAGAAAAAGGCACAGGGCCCGCAGACCTATCTGATTTTGGCGATAGAAATGCAGGATGGCAAGCATTTTCTCTCACGGGTCAATCCCGATTTTGCCCGTCGTATCGAAGGTCAGTTGGTGAAACTTCGGGAGGTGAAATCGCATTGTTGGTACACCACCCAGGAAAACTACTTTGAGGATTATCCGCAGGTGCGCAGTCTCCGTGGTCGTCGCATTTCAAAAGCCGATTTCGATCGTCTGCTGAATGTCTTGACTCCTTTTCATTTCTGATATTTCATCGTCCCACAGATTTCACAGATCTCCACAGAACTTATATAGTACTATTGAGATTGTAGAGTCCCACAGAAAGGACTCATAAAAAAAGTCCCACAGATTTCACAGATCTCCACAGATTTATTTTTACTTCAAAAAGATCTGTGTAAATCTGTGAAATCTGTGGGACTTAAAAAAAACAACGGTCTATATGGGAACTATGCAAATCTGTGGGATTTTGCTCTTGCAATAGAGCTGGATGATAAGGGAAAAGGATTGGTGGATTGGAAGGAAGTGTGAAAAAGACAAAGGGCTGGACTCCAAATCTGGAATCCAGCTCTTTAACGCTTTTCATTATCTGTTTCTATAGCAGACGATGGTGTCAGTCATCGCCCCAATTATCGCTGTTCGAGTCTCCCCACAAGCCTTCGTATTTAGTATCAGTCTTGGTCGCATTCTCGTTGACCACATCAAATTTGCTGATACATTCTCCCTTGAGGTCTGCTCTATGTACGCTGGCGATATTCAAGCCTTCGCTGCAGAGAGCCTCGAGCTGTATCACTTTAATTTCTGGAGTTATATAGTTCTTCTTCATTTTGCGTAACTGTTATTGTTGTCTTATCTGATTATTATCTTCTTTCCGTTCACTATATACATTCCCTTAGGCAGTCCCTCCAGACTGCAACTGCGGCGCACCAGCTGTCCGTTTATGTTGAACACGCCGTCTATGCCACGCTTGTAGGATGTGCGGTCCGTGCTGCCGTGTATGTCGGCGATGCCTGTGGTGCTGTCTTCCACTCCGTCGATGAGCAGCGATATGGATTTTGCTGTAGAAGAATTGTCCAGCTCAAACCAGCAGCGGAACGCCTTCAGTCCGTATGAATACTGTTTGCCATTCTCGTTGTGCGGCACCTGTATCAGCTTTCCCTTATACATGAAGTAGTCGCCGTTGAGGTCGTCTCTGCCAGAGATAATCTTGTTCTTGCCGCTTTCGTCCTTGTCGTATGTCTTCGCCATTGTGCCTTTGCAGACCATCTTGCCATGGCCACCGCCGGTGGCAGAGAAGGTTGTTGTTGACTCCCAATTGTTGTTTAACTTCTTCAGATTCTCCCTGTCGAGCGACACCATCGTGATGTCGTAGTGGTCGGCAGGAATGGTCTTCGTCAGTCGGTTCTTATCGTCCTTAGACGGCTTGTAGTCAGTGCCCAGCCATTCGCTGTTGTCCTCGCCCTCTGATGTGTAGAAGTGTTCTACGGTGTAGGGTGCCGACTTCACCTGTGTATATGGTGGGTACACGATATATGGCTCGAATGCTGTTACCATCACGGCATCGTCGCTGTCCGGCTCCACGGTCACGAACTGTACGCTGTTTTCCGTCAGTGCCGCAAGCTTTGCCACCTTCACGGCATCTCCGAACGTGCGCTTCATCTGTCCCCATGTCAGGTTGACGGGCAGAATGAGCGAGTTCCACATATTGTCGTTCAGCTTGCGGTTCAGATGCAGCACGCTGTTTTTGTATTCGTCTGTCGCCATAGTCAGATAGCGCAGGTCGGTAGATTCCTCGTCGAGAATCAGCTCCGGGTTGCGTCGCGGTCCGGCATAAAGCAGCTTGAATTCGTCCACGGCGGTCAGCTCGTTGGCGTCAACCTTCGACTTGTCTGTAGGGTCGACATAGAAACCAATGCGGAGAGTCACGGGATTGTCGTTTGTTATTTCGTTCCCATCCAGGGCTTTGTCGAGACATATCTGCACCTGGTTCTCATACTCTCCCTCGAAGAAGGCATGTCCGATACCGGCTCCATCGTAGTTCTTGCCATTGTGTGTTTGGGCAAGCGTCTCGGCATCCTTCTGACTGATGCCGTTGAGGGTTGCTGTTGAGTATTTATCGTCAATCGGTTTGTTGTTGGCATCGAGCACCGTAATGAACATGTTTGCTAACGGTTTGCCGTTCTGCTTGATGTTCTCCGAGCTGTTCGATGTGCTGAATCCGTTGCATCGCAGCAGGTACCATCCTCCCTTGTGTACCTTCACGTCCTGATAGAATGTGAAGCCGCGCAAGCCTTTGGTGTAGCAGTAGAAATACTGGCCGTAGTAGGCTTGATGGGGTTCAGTTCTACCTGTCCAACTCTCATCTTTGGTGTTGCTAATTAAGTTATACGTCTTGTGCATCTTTTTGTCTCCAAAGTATACGTGGCTATTTACGTCATTAGGTAAATTTTCACCTCCGATTATCCATTTTGCAGCATCTGTATCATTTATCCTGAAATCAGGACAAGTAATAAGGAAAGAGGCATCGACAACCGATTTCATATGTGCAGGGGCTGTTTTGAAGAGTTCGTAATACTCATTCTTTGTTATTATCTTCCATAGCTGATTGTCGTATTCTTTGGTTCCAGGTGTGGCTTCGCCTATATAATTGCAGTTTTTATTTTCGTCATCAGGATATGCAGTGAGATAACCTTGGCCAGCGATATTGACGAGATATACCTTGCTCGTTTTTGAATAGCCTTCGCCTTTTTTAAAGGTGACTTTAGATCCTCCTCTGTCCATAAACAACATATTTTTTTTAAAGAATTTATCCCAGATGATACCCATATATGTGCCAGTTGAAGAACCTTTCACCTTGCTTTCCAGAAAATACGTTTTTGAAATACTATTCCAATACATATAAATAGGATGTGGTGAAACATTCAGTGCGGCTTGTGTGCCCCATAAACCACCAATGCTCAGAAACTTTTTCGCACCGACGTTATACAGACACACAATCTTGTTTCCGTCGGTTACATTTGTTCCATTTGCACAATAATCTGGCGAAGGATCAATGCCAGGAAGGTCATCAACCCCTCCTATAACCGTTTTTTCTGTTCCGTTGTTTTCCGTCGCTTTATTTTGTGCCGAGGCTACAGTAGCGTTTGCTGCCATCAGTACTGCGGCTAAAGCAACTGCCGCAATGCTTCCTTTTGTTTTAGCAAAAGAAAGCAGATAACTTTTACCCTTCATAATTTATTAATCTCTGTTGTTGATTTTTTTCTAAAAATACTTATTCATTCAAATGTGTCAATTGTGACATCTATGCTGTCATCCTGAGTCATCCTGATATGAAAACGACTGCAAAGGTATGAATAAAATATTTACGATAAAATTTCCCCCCCTGCCATTATTGTTATTTATGATTTATTAATGAAAATGAATGTATATGTATCTATTCAGCGGTAGTCAAGAATTAATGTTGCGATAAATGGCATTGACGTTTCCATCAGCACAGTCAACAGATTTTTCAGGTGGAAATATTCGTGAAAAAACAATGTCTTACGTATAAATTGACGAATTGAGCGAAAAATTACCGATTATTTTACATGATTTTTTATAAAAATATGCTACATTTGCAAATGTTTTTTAACTTATGTAAGTTCTTTTAATGATTTAGAAGTTCTTTAATTCTCAAATATACATAAACTATGAAGAAAAAACAAATGAAAGCAAGTTTGTTACTTGTGTCTTTATTGACGGCTGGTTTCTTGGTAACCGGGTGTACAAATGACGATTATGATTTTGACCAGATTGATGCTACAATGGGATTTGGTGGTGGTGAATTGGAAATACCTGCCAGTTCTACCATGAACATTCCTTTGTCTGATATTCTGGAACTCGAAGAGAATGGTAGTGTGAAGATTGCCGCAAACGGCGATTATTTGTTCCAGTTGACAGGTACGGATGCTACTACAGCTTCTCCTCAAATTTCTCCTATTCACTTGACGAGTAGATCTTATAACCATACGATTACCTTGCCTACCAGTTCTGCTGCCAAGGGTACCCGTGCTGCTGGTACTCATCTCAGTTTTGTCTCTCCTAAGCAACAGATGTTCATATATAATGGTACGGATGCTGCCGTGAAGAGCCTGAAAAGTGCTGAGGTGAATGGCGAAATCGTGCTGAATGTGAATCTCACTCTTGGTGGTCTTTCTTCTGCCATCACTAAGCTTGACAAGGTTACACTTACCCTTCCTGGCTATCTGCAGATTTTACCACAGGTTACTGGTAATGGCAATGGCGTTTCTAAGGTCAACGGCTCGAAGATTACCGTGAAGGATGTTTCTACAAGCGACGACCTCCGACTCACCATCAAGGCTAAAAAACTGGATTTCGCAAATCAGAATGATTATGGTAAGGTTGTCTTCGGCAATAATGGCTCTATCACGATGGATGGTTATTTCGACCTCGGTATTGAGGCTTATGTAACGGGTGTTCCTACATCTGCACTGTCCATCGGTGCCAACGTGACAGTCAATGATATTTACTTGAAGTCTGCTACCGGTATCTTCGACCCGGAAATCAATATCTCAAGCTTGGGTGATGTATCTGTGACTGGCGTTCCTGACTTCCTTTCAGAAGATGGCGTAAGAGCTGACTTGGATAATCCTCAGATTATTCTTTCTATCAAAAATGATATGGATGCAGCGGCAAAGGTGAGCGCAAAGGTGATTTCTACCAAGAACGGTCAGAACTTGGCTACCGTGCAACTCCCTGAGATGCATATCTACAAGACTACTGTTACGCCTGTAACCAAGATCTGTATCTGCCGCCATAAGACTGCAGAACTGACTGCTCAGTATGGTGCTGCCAATGTTTATGAGGTGAGCAACTTGGCTACACTTATCAACAAGCATATTCCAGACCACGTACAGATTACCAATGTAGAGGCAAAGGCTGATCTCAGTCAGGAAATGACTATCGAGTTCGGACACAATTACAAGGTTGAGCCAAGTTATGAGGTCTATGCTCCGTTGGCATTTGCCGAGGGTGCTGTTATCGAATATGCAGATGATTTCGACGGTTGGAATGATGATTTGGATGAACTGGAATTGGCAGAGGGTACTTATCTGCGTCTTACTGCCGATGCACAGAATCTGGTTCCTGCTACCCTTATCGTTGAGGCTACTCCACTCGGAGTGGATGGTACAGACATCAGCAACCAGATAGAGGTGAATATCAAGCAGGGTACAGTGAAGGCATCTGCTGATGGTGTCAAAGCCGAGACTTCTCCGCTGGAAATCGAACTCCGTGAAAAGGTAAAGGGCGCATTGCAGAAACTCGACGGACTCTCTTATAAGGTAAAAGGTAAGGCAAGCCATGATGGAACTACCGTGACCGGTATCAACCTCAACTCTGAGAAGCATACCCTGAAGTTGGAAAACATCAAGGTGAAACTCGTGGGTAAGGTGATTGGTAACTTCAATTAATGACAGAGAGTAGTAACAGAATAATAACACACATAAAAGACAAAGAAAATGATGAATAAAATATATAAGCATGTCTTGGTTGCCTCTCTGCTCATGATGGGTGGCACCGCAATGGCTCAGACGCTCAATTCCGCTTACTTTACTGACGACTACAAGTTCCGTCACGATATGAACCCGGCTTTTGAGAACAAGCAGAACTATATCACCATCCCTGCTTTGGGTAATATCAATGTCAACCTGCAGGGCAACTTCGGTTACAAGGATGTTGTACTGAACAATCCGATGTACGGACAGGAGGCGGGTGCCAAGAAGATGACTTCCTTCATGAACCCTTATATCTCTGCCGATGAGGCGCTGAAGGGTTTCAGCAAGAGCAACAACCGCATACAGGGTGATGTGGGCATCGCCATTCTTTCTGCTGGTTTCAAGGGCTTTGGCGGTTATAATACCATCGAGGTGAATGCCAAGGCTTCTTTTGGCGCTTCCCTGCCTTATGAGTTGTTTGAATTTGCCAAGAACACGGGTAACCAGAATTATGAGATTGGTGATGTGAGCATGATGGCTCGTTCTTATGCAGAACTTGCATTGGGTCACTCTCATCAGATCAACAAGAAACTCCGCATCGGTGCTAAATTGAAGTTCCTCTTCGGTGTGGCTGACGGTGATGTTCGTCTGGAAAACCTGCGTGCTGACCTCTCTGGTACAGACAAGTGGACCGTTTCCGGCAAGGCGAATGCACAGGTTTCCATGAAGGGCTTTACTTATAAGACTTCCGAGGATGAATATAATAATTCAGACAAGGGAAAATATGACAAGATTGATGATGTAGATGTTGATGGCGCAGGATTGGGCGGCTTCGGTATGGCACTCGATCTCGGTGGTGTCTATAAGTTGAACGATAACCTGACCCTGAGTGCTTCTGTTCTCGATTTGGGTTTCATCAACTGGAGCAACAATATGAAGGCTGTGAATAGAGCTGAGAGCTTTGAGTTCAATGGTTTTCATGATACAGCCGTCAGAGAAAACAGTGGTCCTACCATTGACGACAAGATAGATGATTACGGCGACCAGATAACCGACTTCGTCAACCTGAAGGATTTGGGCGATCAGGGTAGTCGTACCACCAGTTTGGCAGCTACGCTCAATATCGGTGCAGAGTACAATTTGCCTTCTTACGACAAGTTGTCTTTCGGTTTCCTGAGCAGCACCCGCATCAATGGTGACTATACCTGGAGCGAGGGTCGATTGAGTGCCAACTGGAAACCATTGAAGTGGTTGGATGGTGGTGTCAACTTTGCTGTCAGCAGTTTTGCAGCCAGCATGGGTTACGTCCTGAACATCCATCCTAAGGGTTACAACTTCTTCATCGGTATGGATCACATCTTAGGTAAGACCAGTAAGGAGTTCATTCCTCTTAGTTCCAATGCCAGCATCGCTGTGGGTATGAGCGTTGCCTGGTAACAGACGAATCAAACAGCAAAAAAGGCGGTATCTATCAATGAAAGATACCGCCTTTTTTAAGCTATTGAGAGCAAAGCCAAGCTTGCTTGAACTTTGTCGAGTGCAGCCAACCTTCTCAAAGAGAAAAAGGGCTTGGAAAAAGCAGTGGAGCCCTCCTTATGAAGGAGTGACGGGGTGGTTGGACAAACCCCTCTTGCGAAGAGGGGGCAGGTGAGTCGAAAAAAATAGTTAAATCCCTTGAAATCTTTGGCAGTTTAAATAAAAAGCCGTAATTTCGCAGAAATTAAACGTTTAATCATGATGATACTATCCGTCAAATTTTTATAAAATCATTTGTTTATGTCTCGATTGATAATAAAAAATATAGGCCCCATTAAAGATGTTGATATAAAACTTAATAAGGTTAATGTTTTTATTGGTCAGCAAAGTAGTGGAAAAAGTACCATTGCCAAAATAATAAGTTTCTGTTCTTGGTTGGAAAAAAAAGTTCACAATGAAGAAATGTTTTTTGGTAAAGGAAAGGAAGCTTTTGCCCGTTTACAAGCTTATCACCATCTTCAGTCCTATTTTGGGGAGGACTCTATGATTTGTTATTTAGGAGAGAACATCGCCTATGCATACAATCTTCCTTCAGATAAGACTTTTCCTGATCCAGGATGGGAGTATGATTCTATAGAGCATCTAACGGATAAGGAAATTTTCTTATATCCTAAATCGAAGGTCATAAATCCGAAGGTTATATATATACCAGCGGAACGAAACTTTGTATCTGTAGTTCCCAATCTCCAAAAATATGCAGAGAATGACGATAACCTGATGGATTTCTTATTGAGTTGGCAAGAAGCAAGAAAGAAATATTCATCTACACACAAGTTGTCGCTTTTAAATCTTGGTATGGATTTCTATTCACAGGATGGTATTAATAACAGAATTAAATTGGAAGATGGATGTGAGGTGGCATTGGAGGCTGCTTCCAGTGGCTTACAGAGCATTGTGCCTTTGTTGACTCTCATAGACTTCTTGGCAGAGGGAATATATAAAGAAAACAAGCCTTATTCTTTTGAAGAAATTGAGAAAATCAAGCATCTTATAGATGAGGTGGCATTGAAAGATAATAGTTTAAAGGAGAGATTGGCAGGTATCGTAAGTGGAAAAATATATACCCATACACAATTTGTGATAGAAGAACCTGAGCAAAATCTATTTCCAACAACGCAGCGTGATTTGATGTATTATCTGTTTAGAACCATCAATCATGGCAGAAAGCATCGTCTGGTTGTGACAACCCATAGTCCTTATATATTGCATGCAGTGAATAATTGTATGCTACTTGCCAGTGTTGCTGATGCTATTCCGGAAAATATCCGTCAAGAATTGGATTGCAAGAATTCAGCTATTTCTCCAGATTGGGTGAGTGTATGGCAGATAGAGGCTGGTAAATTGGTAGATATAAAAGATTCAAAGTTGAGAATTGTGGGCAAGCATTATTTCAATGATGTGATGAATGATATGTTGGATGATTATTATTTAATGTTGCCTTATCTTAATATTTTCGAGTCATGAAACAAGAATTGTTAGCGGCTTTGCCACATCATAAAGACTATCTGCAGACACTCCAAGGTGAGACTTTGTATATTGTGGATTGGAAGGATGAAAATAATGGCGGGATATCTTTTACCGATTATGATTTAGGGAGAAAAGCTGTGATATTGAATAATCCATGCTGTCTTGTAATTAGTTGTGATAAATTTCCCGAAAATGCTCTTCCGATAAAGAAAGGTAACTTTTCAAAACAATGTGAATGTGTCGTTTTTCCAGAGTATGAAGAGAAAGACAATTGGGAGTTATTTGTAGAAATGAAATATGCAAAAGATATATTTAAAGCACGTGATCTCAGGAATAACTATCCAGAGAAAATGGTTTATCAAATTGTGCAGACTGTAGAATATTTTCGAGCTAAGTGCATTTTGCCTGAAGAAAAAGTTGTTTATGCTTTAGTTTCTTTTCCTTTTTTGGAAAACTTTAATGCTTGGTTTGATCAAAATTTACTATTAGATGCTTTAGTCAAGCATCATATTATAGTAAGAGCTTCGAATAAAGCAAAAGTTATCAGTAAGAAAGTGCTTGCTCTTTGAAGAAGCGCTCCAAAGCTCTCTCAAAGTTTTATGAGGGTGTGTCATAAGTCTGTGACGCACCCTCTTTTCTGATAAAATTACGCAAGAATCTGCTGAATAGCTTTAAATGAGCTATTTATGAGTGTTTCGTCTCAATAGAGGTAATGATTTGGCAACAGGGCTATTTTCTGCAATGTGCATAGGATTGCTTGTCAAACAACTCTTATCGTTTGCAAAACTACTAATAAAATTTGGATTATTCTATAAATCCATTATAATTTTTTTTTTTACTATCCCCTAAATATAACGATTTTTGGGGGCTCTTTTTCAGTTTCTTCTAACTATTTCATGTGCCTTTCTGAATAGGGAGTGAATTGTAATGCAAAGCGTTTATGTGCTGCTTTAAGATATGAGTCGTAGGCATGGTCAGAATGGTTATATTTATAAGGTAACCCGTTGGCGGAATTAATTTAGCGCATACTTAACCCTGCCAACCGGTCTGTT
>ERZ1026878.2089-NODE-2089-length-10337-cov-3.835149_pt1 | contig 10337 bp, 8 predicted proteins | sample MGYA00380169_ERZ1026878 | MGnify/ENA primary metagenome ERZ1026878 (study PRJEB33269, sample SAMEA4719805) | human gut metagenome | biome: human-associated habitat; feature: organic feature; material: feces | place: Cameroon | collected 2013-10 ...
TTCTTCCGTTATATCAACCCGGAGGCAAATATCCGTCTGGCAGCCGGACGCGCCCTTCTGACAAACGATGGTGAGATCGCGTTCCAGTCCGGTGCATCTGCAACGATCACAGGTGATATGCTGACGACCGTTGCCTGCGCAACAATTGCAAGCGACAAGGAAATGCTGGCAAAGCTTGGAAGAAATGCAACCCCTGGTTATGTGAAAGAAAAATAGTATGCGTGATTATTCTATATGCATAGTATATTCGCAAACGGTTGACACTTGAAAAATCTTATCAAATAGTGAACTTGACAAATACCCCCTACCGGTATATATTATATACCCGTAGGGGGTATTTGACGTATGGAAGAAAATAAAGAAGAAAAGAATTGTCCTTGTTGTTCTGGGAAACATAAAGAACGACAGGAAAAAGAAAAAAAGGATCTGATGAACCGGCTGAAGCGGATCGAAGGACAGGTGCGAGGCATCGAGAATATGCTGGAGAAGGATGCATACTGTACGGATGTATTGATACAGGTTTCTGCGGTCACATCCGCACTCAACAGCTTCAATAAGGTACTGCTTGCCAACCACGTAAAAACCTGTGTGGCTGACAACATCCGCCAAGGAAACGACGAAGTGATTGACGAGTTAGTAACACTTTTACAAAAGTTAATGAAGTGAAGATGGAAATATATGTTAGGTAATTCCATACAACTCATTGGAAAGGAGAAAAATTATTACATGGAACAATATAAAGTGAAGGGTATGAGCTGCGCCGCCTGCAGTGCCCGTGTCGAGAAAGCGGTCTCCGCGGTGGATGGCGTGACAGATTGTACTGTGAGCCTGCTTACCAATTCGATGAGTGTGGAAGGAACGGCAGATGCAGCGACGATTATCCGGGCGGTCGAGAAAGCCGGCTATAAAGCCTCGAAGATGAAGGCTGGAAAGCAGTCTGGCGGTGCGACGGATGAGGATGACGCACTCAAAGACACCGAGACACCGTTGATGCGGAAACGTCTGATCGCATCGGTAGTTCTGCTGATCCCGCTCATGTATGTGTCAATGGGACATATGATGTGGAACTGGCCGTTGCCACCGTTTTTCGAGGGCAATCACGTAGCGATGGGACTTGTACAGCTTCTGTTCACGGTTGCGATCATGGTCGTAAACCAGAAGTTCTTCGTAAATGGTTTCAAAGGACTCATACACCGGGCGCCAAATATGGATACGCTCGTGGCACTTGGCTCTGCGGCGTCGTTTATCTACAGTGTGTATGCGCTGTTTGCAATGACCGATGCAGTTGTCAAGGGACAGGACGATATGGTCATGCATTATATGCATGAATTTTACTTTGAATCCGCAGCGATGATTCTCACACTGATCACAGTCGGAAAGATGCTCGAAGCAAAGTCAAAGGGCAAGACGACCGATGCATTAAAGGGCTTGATGAAGCTGGCACCGAAGACCGCAGTCTTAGTCAAGGATGGCGTGGAGCAGACAGTGCCAATCGAGCAGCTCCATATCGGCGATTTGTTTGCAGTCCGTCCGGGTGAGAATATTCCGGTGGATGGATTTGTTAAGGAAGGAAACAGTGCAGTCAATGAATCCGCACTGACCGGAGAGAGTATCCCGGTTGACAAGAATCCGGGCGATCCAGTATCTGCTGCGACACTCAATCAGTCCGGATATCTGCTCTGTGAGGCAACCCGTGTCGGCGAGGATACGACGTTGTCACAGATCATTCATATGGTAAGTGATGCAGCGGCAACGAAAGCACCGATTGCGAAGGTCGCAGATAAAGTATCCGGCGTATTTGTACCAATCGTTATCAGCATTGCAATCGTGACATTTGTGATCTGGATGCTCGTAGGAAGACCGGTAGGATATTCGCTTGCAAGAGCGATTTCCGTTCTGGTTATCAGCTGTCCGTGTGCACTTGGACTTGCAACTCCGGTTGCCATCATGGTTGGAAATGGTGTGGGTGCAAAGCATGGAATCCTGTTTAAGACGGCCGTTTCGCTGGAGGAGACAGGCAAGGTACAGATTGTTGCACTCGATAAGACCGGTACGATCACGAAGGGTGAACCGCGTGTAACGGATATCTTTCCGGTAGGCTGTGAGGAAGCGTATCTGATGCATGCCGCATATGCGCTGGAACAAAAAAGTGAGCATCCGCTTGCGAAGGCGATTATCGCATGGGGCGATGCGAACAACCAGACGGAGGCAGGTGTCGGGGAGTTTCAGGCAGTTTCCGGAAATGGTCTGATGGGCGTCCGCGATGGAAAGCATTTGCAGGGTGGAAACTGGAACTATATTTCCGGGCAGATCAGGATAGCAAAAGAGGAAGAAACTGAACTTCGGAAGCAGGCAGAGGTCTATGCATCCGAAGGAAAGACACCATTATTCTTCGCGGAGGATGGCAAGATCCTTGGAATGGTGGCAGTTGCCGATGTGATGAAGGAGGACAGCCCGGAAGCAATCGCGGAGCTTAAAAATATGGGAATCCATGTTGTCATGCTGACCGGTGATAACGAGCAGACGGCTCAGGCAATCGGCAAGCAGGCAGGTGTCGATGAAGTGATCGCAGGCGTGCTTCCGGATGGTAAGGAGGCTGTGATCGCCAATCTGCAGAAGAAAGGAAAGGTTGCGATGGTCGGTGATGGCGTGAACGATGCCCCGGCACTGACACGTGCAGATATGGGTATCGCAATCGGAGCAGGAACCGATATTGCTATTGACGCGGCGGATGTCGTGTTGATGAAGAGCCGGTTATCGGACGTGCCTGCAGCAATCCGGCTTAGCCGGGCAACCTTGCGGAATATCCACGAGAACCTCTTCTGGGCATTTATTTACAATATTATAGGAATCCCGCTTGCGGCAGGTGCGTGGGTTCATTTATTTGGCTGGACATTGAATCCGATGTTCGGTGCAGCAGCGATGAGTCTGTCAAGCTTTTGTGTTGTGACCAATGCACTTCGTCTGAATCTGTTCAAATTCGGAAAGAAGCAGCGGGAGACAGCATAGGAGAGGTTGACATTCTATATAAATTCATGTAGTTTAAGGAGGAAAACAAAATGGAACAGATTATTGCAAAAATCGATGGTATGATGTGTGGTATGTGCGAGTCGCATATGAACGACATGGTAAGAAATAATTTCAAGGTGAAGAAAGTCACTTCTTCCCATGCGAAGAAGGAGACTGTGATCGTAGCGGAAGAAGGCTTTGATGATGCAAAATTTACAGAAGAAGTTGAGAAGCTTGGCTACAAGGTGCTTGGCATCGAACATCAGCCTTATGAGAAGAAAGGGTTATTTCACAGAAAATAGCAACTAGCAGATGAACGTGGGAAAGAAACTAAGAAAGTTCATATTTTTAAATGTATTTGCGATGATGGGCATGTCGTGCTACATCCTCGCAGATACATTTTTTATCTCCGTGGCAAATGGAACCCTTGGTATTGCAGCATTGAATCTGACACTGCCGGTTTATGGGTTGTTATTTGCCATTGGTTCGTTAATCGGGATTGGTTCCGCAACGCGGTATTCGCTTTGTAAGATGACCGATAATGAGACATCGAAGCTGTATTTCTCGAATGCCTTGATGTTTGCGGTTCTGATCGGAATCGGATTTACACTGCTTGGAAACTTCTTCCCGGCAGAGATTTTGAAGCTGATGGGAGCGGATGCGGATATCCTGTCGATCGGAACGGAATATCTGCAGATTGCGATGCTTTTTTCTCCATTTTTTATTGCAAACTATACCTTTACTGCGTTTGTAAGAAATGATAATGCACCGAATATCGCGATGGCGGCAACGTTACTCAGCAGTTTGTTCAATATTGTATTTGATTATGTATTTATGTTCCCGATGCACATGGGAATGCGTGGCGCGGCACTTGCAACCGGCGTGTCACCGATTATCAGCATCGGTATCTGCATGATCCATTATCTATCGAAGAAAAATACGATCGTATTCAAATGGCATCTGCCGAGCTTCAAACTGCTTGCTTCCGCAGCAGGTCTTGGCGTAGTGGCATTTGTCGGTGAAATCGCAAACAGTATCACAACGCTTGTGTTTAATTTTATTCTGCTTGCGTTATCCGGAAATAATGCAGTTGCCGCATACGGTGTGATCGCGAACATTGCACTCGTCGGAACGGCAATCTTTAATGGTGTATCGCAGGGCTTACAGCCACTTGCGAGTACCTCGTACGGACATGGCGACAAAGAGGATGTCAAGAAGATCTTACGTCAGTCGCTGGTGATCGCAGTTATCCTGTCAATCGTGCTTGTGTCTGCGGTATGGGTGTTCGCACAGGGACTGGTTGGTATCTTCAACAGTGCCCAGTCGGCGGAGCTAGCGAAGTTTGCCGTGCCGGGACTCCGGATTTATTTCTTAGGGTTCTTAGTGGCGGCGGTCAATATTGTACTGGCGGGATTTTTCAGTGCGACCGGACAGGCACTTGCATCTTCCCTGATCGCGGTATCGCGTGGAATCATTGTGATCAGCCTGATGGCATTCATGCTGTCGAAGCTTTTTGGTGTAACCGGTATCTGGATGGCATTTCCGGTTACAGAGGTCGTGACATTTGGTATTGCGATGGGAATTCAGGGTGTGAGTAAAAGAAAAGAATAGGAGTGGCATATGACATTACAACAGCTACGGTATGCAGTGACAATTGCAGATATGAAGTCGATGAACAAGGCGGCGAGCGAGCTTTTTGTATCGCAGCCGGCATTATCGAATACAATTCATGATTTAGAGGAAGAATTACAGATAGAGATCTTTCTGCGGACGAACCGCGGTATCGTTGTGACAACCGAGGGCGAAGAGTTCTTAAGCTATGCCAGACAGATGGTGGAGCTGCAGCAGATGATGGAAGAAAAATATATGGGTGCTGCAGAACACAAGCGGAAGTTCAGCGTATCCATGCAGCATTATTCCTTCGCAGTGGAGGCGTTCATCAAGCTGGCGCGGAATTTCTCACTGGACGAGTATGAGCTTGCGGTCCATGAGACGAAGACCGGTGAGGTTATCGAGAATGTCAAGAATTTCCGGAGTGAGCTTGGCATCCTGTATCTGAACAGCTTCAACCAGAAAGCCATGCAGAAGGTATTTGATGCAAATGAACTGGAGTTTAAACCGTTGTTTGACTGTGCGGTTTATGTGTATCTCGCAAGTGGACATCCGCTTGCGGGGAAGGAGTCCATTTCCTTCTCGGATTTAGAACCGTATCCGTGCCTGTCATTTGAGCAGGGCAATAAGAATTCCTTTTATTTTGCGGAGGAGGTATTAAGCAACCTCGAATATAAGCAGACGATCAAGGCGGACGACCGTGCGACGATGTTAAATCTGATGACAGGGTTAAACGGCTACACCTTATGTTCCGGTATTATCTGTGAGGAGTTAAACGGCGATGGGTATACGGCAGTACCGTTTGCAGCCGAGGAGACGATGACGATTGGGTATTTGAAACGGAAGGGAATCCCGCTCAGCCATCTTGGAAGCCGCTATATTGAGATCTTGAAGCAGTATGAAAAGCACTGCAAATGAAATTTATTCTCATTATAAATGAGGGTGGTTTCGTTGACTTTTGAAACATGTCTGATTATAATTTTTCATGGACAAAAGTAAAGAATTAAGGAGGCATTCATAGCAATGAGTGAGTTAATTTATTTAGATAATGCGGCGACAACGAAAGTTGCACCGGAAGTATATGAAGCAATGAATCCGTATTTCGAAGAGTACTATGGAAATGCGGCAAGTGTATACCGCTTTGCCGGCGAGAGCAAGAAAGCGGTGGAAGATGCCAGAAAGGAAGTTGCGGATTTCCTTGGAGCAAAGCCAAATGAGATTTATTTCACGGGCGGCGGAAGCGAGTCGGATAACTGGGCTTTGAAAGGAATCGCATTTTCCCAGAGAAAGAAAGGAAAACATATCATCACGTCTGCCATCGAACATCATGCAATCCTGCATACATGCGAGTATCTAGAGAAGCTTGGTTATGAGATTACGTATGTCGGCGTGGATGAAAATGGTATCATCAAATTAGATGAGCTTGAAAAATCAATCCGCGAGGATACAATTCTGATTTCGGTGATGTTTGCAAATAACGAGATCGGAAGCATCCAGCCAATCAAGGAGATTGGCGAGATCGCGAAGAAGCATAAGGTTCTCTTCCATACAGATGCGGTACAGGCATATGGACATGTGCCAATCAATGTGGATGAATGCCATATTGATATGCTTTCTGCCAGCGGTCATAAGATCAACGGACCAAAAGGAATCGGTATCATGTACCTTAGAAATGGTGTGCAGATTGAGTCCTTTGTCCATGGTGGTGCACAGGAGCGTGGAAAGCGTGCCGGTACACACAATACACCGGGTATCGTAGGCTTTGGCCGTGCGACAACACTTGCAAAAGAGAAGATGGAAGAGCGTACAAAGAAGGAAGTCGAGTTGCGTGATTACCTGATCAAGCGTGTCTTAGATGAGGTTCCATATACGAAGTTAAATGGCGACAAGGTAAAGCGTCTGCCAAACAACGTAAACTTCAGCTTCCGGTTCATCGAGGGTGAGTCACTTCTGATCATGCTCGACCAGAAGGGTATCTGTGCATCCAGTGGTTCCGCATGTACATCCGGATCACTCGATCCATCGCATGTATTGCTTGCCATTGGTCTGCCACATGAGATCGCACACGGATCACTTCGCCTGACATTATCCGATGAGACAACAAAGGAAGAAATCGACTATACAGTAGAGGCAATCAAGACGGTTGTAGAGCGTCTGCGCAGTATGTCACCGCTTTACGAGGACTTCGTAAAGAAGAACAAGCAGTAAGTTCATACACGGGATACTGATTATATTTAGGAGGTAATGACGATGAGTCAGATTATAGATTACAGTGAAGAAGTTATGGAACACTTCACCAACCCAAGAAACGTAGGAGAAATCGAGAACGCCAGTGGTGTCGGTACAGTCGGAAATGCGAAATGTGGCGATATTATGCGTATTTATCTTGATGTCGATGACAACCAGATCATCCGTGACTGCAAGTTCAAGACATTTGGCTGCGGTGCCGCTGTTGCAACAAGCAGTATGGCAACGGAGATGATCAAGGGCAAGTCCATCCAGGAAGCATTGAAGCTTACGAATAAGGCAGTTATGGAAGCACTTGGCGGATTGCCACCGGTCAAGGTACACTGTTCCCTGCTTGCAGAGGAGGCAGTTCATGCAGCACTCTGGGATTATGCACAGAAGCACAACATCACGATCGAAGGCTTAAAGCCACCGGTGAATGATATTGATGAGACCGAAGCTTTCTATGAGATGCCGGGTGCAAATGATTAGAAATTTAATTCTATGAGAAGGCTTGCCACAGACGATTATGTATTGATTTACCGGGGATAGATATATGGGAGGAAATCTGTGATTTATACGAGTATGACAATCAAAGCAATGAAGCTTGCTTACAAAGCACACGAAGGTCAGGTGGACAGAAGTGGTGTGCCGTATATCTTTCATCCGATTCATCTGGCAGAACAGATGGATGAGGAGATAAGCTGTACGGTGGCGCTTCTCCATGATGTCGTGGAAGATACGGAAGTCACACTTGCGGAGTTAGAACAGGCGTTTCCTCCGGCAGTAACGGAAGCTGTATGTCTCCTGACACATGACAAATCCGTTGATTATTATGATTATGTCCGGAATCTGAAACCGAATGTGATAGCAAAGAAAGTAAAACTCGCAGATCTCGCGCATAATTCCGATGAGAGCCGCTCGAAGGCGGCCGGCTGCTCCGAAAAGCAGATTCTGCATTGGAGAGAGAAGTACAGCCGGGCAAAAGAAATTTTGTTATCTGAGTAAAACTATCAGCAGTTCTCTTTGACGCGGGCGCAGGATTCCCGGATGACAAGCGGACATGGAATTTTAGCTTTTAAAGGTGTCTTGATGCTTAAGTTCGATGCAACATAGACAAGATTCGCACCATGCTGTCCCATATCATAGGATGGGGCATGAATGGTCGTAAGCGGAGGGGTTATGAACGTACTGGACTCTTCGTCGTTGAATCCAACGATGGAGATATCCCGTGGGATTTTATAACCTCTTTCTTTGATTGCTTTCATAGCACCTAATGCAATTGCGTCATTTGCGGCAAATACAGCTGTTGGCAGGTTGCTGCTGTCAAGCAGATCCATCATCATATCATAGCCGGATTTGGCAGTGAAGCTGCCTTCCCGCACATATGTATCGGCATCCATTTCCCGGTGCTCCATGTATTTCTTATAAGCGACAGTTCTTGCGTCAATAAGACGTTCCCCATCTCCGACATATTCACACCCGACAAGCAGGGCAATCTTCGTATGACCAAGTCCGGTCAGATAGTCCATGACGTCATAGACGGCACGCTCAAAATCAAGCGTTAAGGATGTAATGTTATATTCATCGACAACCATATCCAGAAATACAATATTGCTGCAGATACCAAGAAATGTATCAATTTCTTTTTTGGAGAACTTGCCAAGACAGATTAATCCATTCACGGAGGCAAGCTGCTTAAGACCATCCGGTTCATTTGGAAAAATACGTACGACGCGGATGGCATTTTTCATACAAAAATCTTCCACACCCTGTCTGACTCGGAGATAGTAGCTGTCCTTTAATTCCTGCTCCGCCGTATACCAGAGTACGATTCCCATTGTAAATGTATTTTTTGCCATCGCTTTTGTGCGGGAGGATTTGGTATAGTTTAATTTTCTGGCAATCGCAAGCACATGTTCCCGCGTTTCCGGAGCGACACTTAAGGTAGCATCATTATTTAAAATTCTGGATACGGCACCTGCCGATACGCCAGCTTCTTTTGCAATATCACGAATGGTAGCCATAGAAAACTCCTTTCAATATGTTTACTAAACAAAATATACCACATATAATATGAAAAAGTCTATATTAATTTGAAAAATATTATAGTAAACTTTAGTAAAAAGGTTGACACGTTTACTAAACACATGATATATTGGGTGTAACAAGGAGGAACCGGTATGATTGTATTCGGAACCGGTTCTGGCGACTTACTGCAACGAGATAGTTATACATGTGATTAAAGGAGGAACGATATGATACAGACAACAGAATTAAAGAAGAATCTACAGGCAGGTGCATATGATGATGTATTGCTTGATATCTATGTGGATGCAGATGTGCTTCCATATCAGAAGGATCGTTATGTGGCAGCGATTGAAACGTATGAGAAGTTATATGGAGCAGATGCAGTGGAAATCTATAGTGCACCGGGCAGAAGTGAGATTGGCGGAAACCATACTGATCATCAGCATGGTGAGGTACTAGCAACATCCATCAACTTAGATGCAATCGCAATCGTGAAGAAGCTTCCGGACATGCAGATTCGTCTTGTATCGGATGGCTATGATGAGATCGTAATTGACGGAAATGATCTTTCTCTTAAGGAAGAGGAGAAGGAAACGACAACCGCTCTGATTAAGGGTGTGCTTGCGGGAGCGAAGGAACGAGGCTACGCAGTTGGCGGATTCCAGGCATATATCACAAGTGATGTCTTAATCGGTGCAGGACTTTCCTCTTCAGCGGCCTTCGAGACAGTGATTGGAACAATTGTTTCTTATCTATATAATGATGGCACGATTGATGCAGTCACAATCGCAATTATCGGACAGTATGCAGAGAATGTGTATTTCGGAAAGCCTTGCGGATTGATGGATCAGATAGCATGTTCGGTAGGAAATCTTGTACACATTGATTTTGCAGATGTGAAGAATCCAAAGGTGGAGAAAGTAGCGTTTGACATGAATGCATACGGATACAGCCTTTGTATCACAGATACGAAGGGCTCCCATGCAGATCTGACCGCCGATTATGCAGCCATTCCGACAGAGATGAAAGCCGTTGCATCATATTTTGGCAAGGAAGTCCTTCTTGGACTTACGATTGAGGATATCTTAAGCCACGCACAGGAGCTGCGCGAGAAGCTTGGTGATCGCGCCGTATTGCGAGCCCTGCATTTCTTATGTGAGGATGTGCGTGTAGAAGAGGAAATAGATGCGTTAAAGGCAGGTAATATCGATGCATTCCTGCAGAAGGTAAAGGAATCCGGCGATTCTTCGTTCAAATATCTGCAGAATGTCTACACAAGCCATGATGTGATGCATCAGAACGTGTCACTGGCGCTGGCGGTCAGCGAGATCGCGCTTGCAGGTGGAGCTGGCGTTGCCCGTGTGCATGGCGGTGGATTCGCAGGTACGATTCAGGCATTTGTGAAAAACGAGGCTGTATCCGGATATCGTGCAGCGATGGATCGGTTGTTCGGTGCAGAT
>ERZ1026878.2094-NODE-2094-length-10309-cov-4.011995_pt1 | contig 10309 bp, 6 predicted proteins | sample MGYA00380169_ERZ1026878 | MGnify/ENA primary metagenome ERZ1026878 (study PRJEB33269, sample SAMEA4719805) | human gut metagenome | biome: human-associated habitat; feature: organic feature; material: feces | place: Cameroon | collected 2013-10 ...
GGTTTGGCGGTGAACCTGGAATCGTATAGAGTCTTTCATCATCCGTATCCAGATCAGGCATTGCTGACAAAAGTCCCCAGGTATAAGGGTGCTTCGGATCATAGAATATCTCATTGATTGTGCCTTTTTCTACAATCTTACCTGCATACATAACGTTAACATAGTCTGCAACCTTTGCTACAACACCAAGGTCATGTGTAATATAAATAACAGAAATACCTCTCTCCTTCTGTACTCTGCGGATCAGCTCTATGATTTTTGCCTGAATGGTTACATCCAGCGCAGTCGTAGGTTCATCACAGATCAGCAGGTCAGGATTACAGGAGAGTGCAATCGCAATGACAACTCTCTGTCTCATACCGCCGGACAACTGATGCGGATAATTCTTCATTCTCTTCTCTGCATCTTCAATACCTACCTCTTTGAGAAGCTCTACGGCTTTTGCCCAGGCTTCTTTCTTCGGCGTCTTGAAATGCCAGATCATACCTTCCATGATCTGTTTACCAATTGTCATAGTAGGATCAAGACTTGTCATCGGGTCCTGAAATACCATGGCAATTCTCTTGCCATTGATATGTCTACGTATCCATTTCTTATCTTTGCTGAGAATATCTACCGTCTCCGGTGTTCCATCAGCATGATGATAGGAGAATTCAATACTGCCGTTTGTTACTGTTGCATTGGATGCAAGAATACCCATGGCAGCCTTCATCGTAACAGATTTACCGGAACCGGATTCTCCTACGATGGCAACCGTTTCTCCTTTTTGCAGGTCTATATTAACACCTCGTATTGCATGGACTGGTCCAGCAGTAGTACGAAAGGTGATATCCAAATCTTTGATTTGAAGAATTGTGTTCTTATCTTCTGACATCTTATTTCTCCTTTCGTCCTTACATTTCTTTCATCTTAGGATCAAGTGCTTCTCTTAATCCATCTGCTACAAGGTTGAAGCTCAACATCAATAATGCCATTACCACGATAGGTGGAATAATCTGGTACGGATGTGTTGTAAAGCTGTTGAAGCCCTCAGAAATCAGGGAACCTAAGGAACACTGTGGCACAGGAATACCCAGACCTACGAAGCTTAAAAATGCCTCTGTGAAGATTGCGGTAGGAATGGAGAACATAACCTGTGTAATGATCGGTCCAATGATATTAGGCAGTACTTCTTTAAAGATGATAAAGAAGTTACCTGCCCCCAGGGTTCTGGAAGCCAGAACAAATTCCTGCTCCTTTAACTTCAACATCTCTGCACGGGCAATACGGCTCATGCCTACCCATTCAGTCAGCATCAATGCAAAAATAATGGTCAGCATACCAGGCTGAAGAACCAGCAGAAGCAGTGTAACAATAACCAGTCTGGGGATACCATTGGCAATCTCCAGGATTCTCTGCATGATAATATCGACTTTACCACCAAAATATCCGGATATCAGACCATAACTCATACCAATGACCATATCAATGATTGCTGCCGCAATGGCAATAATCAGAGATACTCTTGCGCCTTCCCAGGTACGTGTCCAGATGTCACGTCCAAAATTATCACTTCCGAACCAGTATTCTACATCGTCCAGCCCTTTTTCCACATAATAATTGATGGTCTTGGAGCCTGTCGTGGTCCGCATTGACTCATCACCGTTAAAGATACCGAACTTCTCCAGTGCCTTCACACGTGGGGCGAAGTTCTTCTGGCTCAATTCCTGTCCTGAATATGTATACTCATTCATACCCGGTCCGATTGCTGCAAATAAAGTAATCAATATAATCAGTACAAGACCAATAACTGCACTTACTTTACGGAAATAACGGATCAATACGTCTTTCCAGAAGTTCTGTGCGGCATAGTTCTCATCAATTGTAATTGCACCCGCATTGTCTTTTAATACAAAATCCGCATCTACAGGTACATAGGGTGTGTTTATCTCGCTCATCATCATTCCCCTTTCCCTGCAAGTCGGATTCTCGGATCAATGATACCGTAGAGAATATCCACTACCAGCATGATACCGATATACATTGCAGAATAAATAAAACTCAATGCAATAACTACGTTATAATCATTGGACTGAATTGCTGTTACAAGCAGACTTCCTACGCCGGGAATCGCAAAGATCTTCTCTACTACCAGAGAACCTGTCATCAGATCTACAATCAACGGTGCAAGTACTGTGATAATAGGAATCAGCGCATTTCGCAATGCATGACGTAATATCAATGCAGAACCTGAGATACCCTTACTCTCTGCCAATAACATATATTCGCTTCCCAATACTTCAAGCATCTCACTCCTCGTAAATCGGGCAATGGATGCCATGGTAAACATGGACAATGAAATACTGGGCAATACACTGGAACCAAAGATATCCTGCTGGGAGAATAACATAGGAAACCAGCCAAGCTTAAATCCAAAATTATAACTCAGTGCCAGCGCAAATACATAGGATGGAACAGATACACCAATAACGGAGATAATCGTTGCCAGAGTATCCCATATCGTATCATGCTTGAGAGCTGCGATCAGTCCAAGGATCAATCCTACCACTGCACCTACTGTAACTGCAAATCCACCGATTCTGATAGAGATCGGTAATCTGCTCTGAATCAACTGTGAAATCGGGGTATTCTTGGAAATGTTATAACTAACGCCCAGATCACCCTTTAACATATTGCCTACATATTTAAAAAACTGTACGATAATTGGCTGGTCCAGACCATATTTTGCATAAAGGGCTGCCTTCTGGTCTGCATTTAATTTCTCATCATTAAATGGAGAACCCGGCATAAGCTGCATCAGTATAAACAAAACCAATAAAATCGCCAAAAGTGTAAAGAGCGAAGTAATCACTCGCTTTATCGTATATTTCTTCACCTTCTGCCTCCCCGTCTGTGTTCAAACTCTTTTAAGCCTTATCAGGCACAAAAACCGCACCAAGGTATAGACTTCCTTAGTGCGGTTCCAATTAACAAATTTCTATTATTCTGCCTTTACCGCATTCTTATATACACGGTTCAAAGCAACCGGGTGGAACTCAACGCCTGTAACCTTAGAAGACATCATTTCTGCATTACACTGTGTGTAGAGAGGGAAGATAACTGCTTCGTCCATTACGATCTTCTCAGCATCGTAAAGTCTAGCCCAGCGTCCTTCTGCATCTGTACACAGATCACCAGTTGTACACTCATCAATGATAGCATCATATTCTGCATTGCTCCAGAAACCATAGTTGTTAGAATTATCTGTTACCCACATTCCAAGGTAAGTCATAGGATCAGCGTAGTCAGGTCCCCAACGTGTAAGTCCTAACTGGAAGTTACCATCCTGCATATCCTGTACTCTCTGTTTTTTAGGCTCAATTGTCAGAGTAACTGTAAGTCCCGGAAGAGTTGTCTCCCACTGCTCCTTTAATACCTGAGCGACCTTCTGAGGTGCATCATCAGCATCTACAACCATGTCAAGTGCAAGCTCTGTTACACCAAGTTCATCCAGACCTGCCTGCCAGTACTCTGCTGCCTTATCTGCATCAAATGCGCATACATCAGAGAACTTGGACTGATCTCCGGAGAAGTCAGATCCGTCAGGACCTGCTGCAAATTCAATGGGAACTGCTGTATATGTAGGTGTGGAACCATCCTTTAATACATCTGTTGTGATAGCTTCACGATTGATAGCCATTGTCAGTGCCATACGGATATTTAAGTTGGCAAGTTCAGGAACATTCTTGATGTTAGGTGATACATACCATAAGTAACCTGCACCGATTGCCTGGAATTCAGGATCATCCTTAACCTGGTCAACCTGCTCACCATTTACAAGAGTAGTATCCAGGGCACCTGTCTGATAGCTCATCAGGGCCTGCTGTGAATCCTGAATTACCTGATAATTCAGACCTGCAAGCTGTACGCTGTCTGCATTATAGTAATCAGCATTCTTGGTTAAATGGAAAGCTGTTGCAGCCGGTTCGTAGCTGTCAAGAACGAATGCGCCGTTTGAAAGTACTGTTTCAGGGCTTGTTGCAAATGTATCTCCGCATGAAGTAAAGAACTCTTCATTTACAGGATAGAAGGTAGGGAAATACATCAGTGACAGGAAGTAGCTGACAGGAACATTTAATTCTACCTGTAATGTCTTATCATCTACTGCTGTAACACCAAGTTCGCTCTTATCCTTGCTGCCTGCAATGATATCTGCAGCATTCTTGATCTGACCGATATCACTTAACATATAGGAATATTCGGAAGCAACTTCAGGATCTGCTGCTCTCTGCCATGCAAATACGAAATCTGCTGCAGTAACAGGAGTACCGTTGCTCCAGTTAGCATCATCACGAATGTGGAATGTATAGGTAAGTCCGTCATCAGAAAGGTCATAAGATTCTGCCAGGGCAGGTACTGCCTGTCCGTCTGCATCCATCTGCATCAGACCATCTGTATAGTCTGCGATAACTTCAAATGAAGTACCATCTGTTGCCTGCTGTGGGTCAAGTGACTCAACAGGTGTCTCTAACATAATGTTCAGGTCAGAACCGCTTGCTGTTGCTGCTGTTGTATCAGCTGAAGCTGTAGTGTCTGTACCTGCTGCAGCACTTGTCTGCTCTGTAGCAGCCGGTGCTGAACTGCTGCCGCATCCAACGAGACCAATCGTCAGAACGGAAGCCATTGCGATCGCTAATGTAGCTTTCATCTTTTTCATAACATTTCCTCCTTAGAGTTATTCTGTGTCTGAACTGTTCAGACCTCCCACCCCCGCAATTATGGGTGTTTATAAAATGAGCGCACTGAAACTGTATTCGTGTATACCGCTCCCTTGCGCTGATTAATATGCTACCACATCAATGCGCTAAAATCAAGTATATTTATACAAAAAATTTCACTAAAATGCATTATATTGTCTTTTCTTATACATTTTAGTGGATTTTCAAGTATAAGAAAACGGCGGGACTATAGTCCCACCGTAAATTTTCTAGGCATCTGATCTGGAATATGCATTCTTCATCAAATTACTTAATTCATATAATACTTTATCCAATGTAGACGCAGTCTCGGCTTTAAGCATATCAGCCAGAGCCTGGTTTGCCTTTTGTTTAAGCTCCAGTCTCTTGTCTGCATCACTCTCTTTTGCAAGAGAGGCATCACACAGTCCGATCAGCTCATGTGCCCTGGACATCACATGCTCCTGATAACGCTCAATATGGAAGATGGATTTTCTATAGGAAGCATCTGCCATTGCCGCAATCAGTCTGCTTGACCAGTAGAAATTATCCGTAGATACCTCTCCTGTGGTATTGCCAAGATATTCTGGTATCTCATTCACATCTGCATAGAATGGAACCAGTACATTGAATGCATTGGATGCAAAAGCCACCCATTCAATAATACTGCTGTCTTTTGGCTGATCCGGTCTGATCTGGATCACTGCCACGAAATCATTTCGGTTAATACCAATAGATCGGAAAGCTCCATTCATGGACTTATCACCATATGGCGCATAGGGATCGTAGGGTGTTCCTTGGTAATGGGAAGACAATACATATTTTACGTCCTCTACCGTAATCTTTTTCTCAGGTGTCATGCACCACGGAAGATCATCAGAATAAGGTGTATACTCGGATACAGGTCCATCCCATTTCTTCGTATGAGGGTTCAGATACCGCAGCATGAACCATGCGCGGGGTGTATTGTATACATGATCTGAATCATCATGACTGCCAAATGCATCTCTCGGATTCAGCTTTCCATCCATTGACAGATCCAAATGGTTCTTTGCAATAAATTCCTTCATATCGGCAGAACACATATAGTCCTTCTGTGTAGTAAGTGCATCCTCCAGATCAAAGGCATCAATTCCAAGCTGGTTTGGCATAACCACATAGACATCATCCGGTACTCTTCTGGCGATCCAGTGATGACCACCTATTGTCTCCAGCCACCAGATCTCATCTGCATCCTGAAAAGCAATACCATTCATTTCATATGTACCATACTGCTCCAGAAGGCTTCCCAGTCTCTTCACACCTTCTCTGGCACTGTGAATATAAGGAAGTACGATGTATACGATATCTTCCTCACCAATTCCTCCTGCAACTTCCTCTTTGCCATCTGCTGCAGGCTGATATACCACTAACGGGTCTGCGCCCAGCACTCGTGGATTAGAAGTAATGGTTTCTGTTGCTGTCATGGCAACATTGGATGCGTTTACGCCGCTTGCAGCCCATACCCCCTCACCTTTCACGGCATTGGGTACACATGTATATTTCATAGGATCTGATGGCAGCTCAATCTCTACATGAGAAAGCTCTGATCTGTATTTGATGGGCTGCTCCTGTGGCTGCACGACAACCACCTTCTTCGCTGTAAAATGTCCTGATGCTGAATCATCATTACGTGCAATCATGGTAGAACCGTCATAGGACGCCTTCTTACCAACCAAAATCGTTGTACAAGCCATTGTTTATTCCTCCCTTAATATAATTTTAATCCACTTCTTACCGGTTCACAGGTCAGATCTACTCCCAGTCTCTTGAAGGTCTTGGAATCAGCTTCTGAAAGCATAACAGAAGTGTGCACCTGACAACCCCTCAGCTTTGGAATCTGTTCCATAGCACGTTTGGCATTCTCGCTGCTGACAGAAGTAAGTGCCAGTGCGATCAATACCTCATCACTATGCAGTCTTGGGTTCTTACCCCCCAGGAAATTAACCTTCAGCGCCTGAATCGGTTCAATTGCTTCCGGCTTGATCAGCTTCTCATCATGCTCGATTCCAGCCAGATATTTTAATGCATTCAACAGAAGTGCTGCTGATGCTCCCAGAAAATCCGTTGTCTTAGACGTGATGATTGTACCGTCTTTCAGTTCAATGGCTGCACATGCCACACCAAGCTCTTCTGCCCTTTTCTTCGCAGCTACTGTAACCTTACGGTCATCTGTCGTGATCTTTGCCTGTTTCATCAGAAGCTCTATCTTATAGACTTCATTCTCAGAAGCCTCTTCCTTGGCAACTTTGTTTATAGCGGTATAATATCTGCGGATAATCTCCATCTTGGAGGCTTCACAGCAGGCTTCATCATCAAAAATACAGTTACCAGCCATATTGACACCCATGTCAGTTGGTGATTTGTAGTATGTGTTCTCACCATAGATGCCTTCAAAGATGGCATTTAACACAGGGTAAATCTCGATATCTCTGTTATAATTAACAGTAGTCTCACCATAGGCTTCCAAATGGAACGGGTCGATCATATTGATATCATTCAGATCTGCTGTTGCTGCTTCATAAGCCAGATTTACAGGATGTTTCAGAGGAATATTCCAGATAGGGAATGTCTCGAACTTCGCATATCCAGCCTTAATACCTCGCAGATTCTCATGGTATAACTGTGACAGACAGGTTGCCATCTTACCGCTGCCCGGTCCCGGTGCCGTAATGACTACCAATGGCCTGGTCGTCTCAATATAATCATTCTTGCCAAAGCCGCTCTCACTTACGATCAATGGAATATTGGAAGGATATCCCTCAATAATATAATGCTGATATACCTTAATATTCTTCTTCTCAAGTCTTTCCCTGAACTGGACTGCACCACTCTGTCCTGCAAACTGCGTAATGACAACGCTGCCTACATAGAGTCCTTTCTTCTCAAACTCACTGATCAGACGCAATACATCCACATCATATGTGATGCCAAGGTCTCCCCTGACTTTGTTCTTTTCAATATCTGCCGCACTGATTACAATGACAATCTCTGCTACATCAGAAAGCTGCATCAGCATCTGTAATTTACTGTCCGGCTGAAATCCCGGCAAAACTCTGGATGCATGGTAATCATCAAACAGTTTACCACCAAATTCCAGATATAACTTATCACCAAACTGACTGATCCGCTCCTTAATATGCTCTGACTGAATCTTCAGATACTTGTCATTATCAAAACCTATTCTCATGTGTGTTTCCTCTCACTTACCACTACTATATTGGTTAAAATTCTACGTTATATTGTAGCATAAGAAGCACCACATGGTAAAATAGATTTATAAAATTTTTTTACCATTGTTCTCCAGGGTATTTCATGCCCCAGTCCTTGCGAAGCTTTGTCATAATATCCATAACATCTTTGGAATACTGTAGCTGCATATTGGAAGCATCCCCGCTTCTTACCGCCTGCTCCATGTCCATCATTTCATAATAAAGGGCATTGGCGGTCTCACCGCTCTCTATCTCGGTTCTTTCTCCACTCTCAGCATCTACGATCACTGCCTTATCAGCTCTTGGATATTCCATGATCTCGATATAGCCCTTCTCACAGCTTATCATTGCTCTCTTTGGCTGTTTGGAATGCATGGAAAGGGCAACCGTTGCCATCTGTTCCTGTTTATTCTTTAACAGGATGGTCGCCTGCTCGTCAGAACCTGTAGGAGATGCTTTCCACTGACTGACAATATCTTCCGGCTTCTCTTCCATGAAGCTTCTGACGATAGAAAGGGCATACACCCCGATATCAAGCATGGCTCCTCCTGCCAGATTCATATTAAAGAAACGGTTCGACATATTATATTCCTTAAAGCTGCCAAAATTCATGGTTATGATCTGCACTTTACCTAATTGCCCACTCTGTACGATCTCCCAGAGCTTTTTATAAATTGGCATATGCCATATAGTCATGGCTTCAGCAAGGACCAGCTTCTTCTCTGCGGCAAGTGCTATCATCTCATCCAGCTCCCTGCTGTTTAGTGTAATGGATTTTTCCACCAGGATATGCTTGCCATGCTCCAGAGCCTTTTTCATAAATTCATAATGGGTATTATGCGGGCTTGTAATATAAATAATATCTACCGCCTCATCTTCAAATACCTCATCAATCTGATCATATACCTTCTGCACACCATATCTTTCGGCAAAATCCAAAGCCTTTTGATGTGTACGATTGGCTACTGCATACAGCCTTTTATTCATTTTAACAAGTGCCTGTGCCATTTCATTGGCAATCACGCCGGTTCCAAGCACTGCCCAGTTTAAATCTCTGTTCTTATCCATACTCATTACCTGCCTTTCCAGTAATTTTCACACACCATTACTATAACGGATTTTAAACAAAATTCCTATAGTGTTTCTTTTTAGTACTTGTAATATTCCTGTATTTCATGTCATAATAAGAGCAATAAACTTTAGCATTGCAATGAGATAAAGTGCTGTATGCAAAACAGCCAGCAGAAAGGTACGGTAAATATGGTAGAAAAAATCGCAAGCATCAACCAGGTGGTCAACGGCTTCATCTGGGGTGTCCCCGCTATGATATGTATTATCGGCGTAGGTCTTCTCTTGTCTGTCCGCACAAGATTCATTCAGATTCGCAAATTTGGCGTCGCCATGAAAAATACAGTTGGCAAAATTTTTGATAAAACGCAGGCAAAAGACGGCTCCATGAGTCCTTTTCAGGCGGTCTGTACTGCCCTTGCCGGAACAGTAGGAACCGGTAATATCGCAGGTGTTGCCGGTGCGATTGCCCTTGGTGGACCGGGTGCAATCTTCTGGATGTGGTGCTCCGCATTCCTTGGCATGTGTACGAAATTCTCAGAAGTCACACTGGCAATCCATTTCCGCGAGAAGAACTCCAATGGAGAGTATGTAGGCGGTCCCATGTACTACATCAAAAACGGACTATCTAAAAAGTGGTATTTTCTGGCGTTTCTCTATGCAGTATTCGGTGTGCTGACTGTATTCGGTACAGGCAACGCCACACAGGTAAACACCATCGTTGCTTCCATCAATTCTGCCCTGATGAGCTTCCATATCATTGATGGAACCAATGACAAAGCGAACCTGATCTTCGGCATCTTTATTGCCGCGCTTGTAGCAATGGTACTGTTAGGTGGCATCAAACGAATCGGTCAGGTCAAAGAGAAACTGGTTCCTTTTATGGCAGTATTATATGTGATTCTGGCTCTGGGCGTTATTATCATGAACATTGAACATGTACCCGCTGTATTCAGCGAAATATTCAGCGGTGCTTTCTCCCCAAGAGCAGCCACCGGCGGCGTGATCGGCTCCATGTTCCTGAGTATGAAGAAGGGTGTCTCCCGCGGTATCTTCTCCAATGAAGCCGGACTCGGTACAGGCTCCATTGCCCATGCATGTGCGGATACTGATAACGCTGTACATCAGGGAATGTTCGGTATCTTTGAAGTATTCATGGATACTATTATCATCTGTAATTTGACCGGTCTGGTCATTCTTCTGGCTGCACCAGGTATTACTTACGGACAGGCTGCCGGTGCTGAACTGACCATCTCCGGCTTTACTTCTACTTAT
>ERZ1026878.2099-NODE-2099-length-10289-cov-87.067031_pt1 | contig 10289 bp, 8 predicted proteins | sample MGYA00380169_ERZ1026878 | MGnify/ENA primary metagenome ERZ1026878 (study PRJEB33269, sample SAMEA4719805) | human gut metagenome | biome: human-associated habitat; feature: organic feature; material: feces | place: Cameroon | collected 2013-10 ...
TATATATATAAGGTATAGTTTTTCAGGATAAATGGAGAATTTGGAAGTGATGGTGATACTTTTCATCATCGTGATTTTAGGTTACGTCGCCTGCAAGTTGGGATATATGGGCGACAAGTTTGACAAGAAGCTATCCAGCATGGTGGTAGATATCACCTGTCCCCTGCTGGTGCTCTCGTCAGTAATGGGCGATGAGCTGCCCGACCGCACGCTCATCCTCCCCCTCCTGGGCGTAGGTTTTCTTACCTACATCCTTTTGCTGGTATTCGGTTTCTGGGTACCGCGTCTCATCACTCGCAATCATGATGACCAGGGCATGATAGGTTTTGCGCTGATGTTTGCCAACGTAGGTTTCATCGGCTACCCTATCGTTTCGAGCATATTCGGTCCGAAGGCCATTTTTTATGCCGCGCTGCTCAACATGCCGAACACCTTTTTTATTTTTACGGCAGGTGTCATGCTCATCAAGGGCGAGTACAGCGTCAAGCAGTTCAATCCTAAGGTACTGTTTTCTCCGGCTCTTCTGGGTGCCTTCGTTGCCGCCCTCCTGGTAGCTTTCGGGGTTCATACGCCGGATATCATTGCGCGTCCGGTAACGATGGTGGGCAACATAACGGTTCCGGCAGCCCTGATGATTATCGGTTCCTCGATGGCTAAGTTGCCGGTGAAGGAGATTATCGGCAGTCCTAAGGTATACCTCTCCTCGTTTTTGCGTCTTGTGGTAGTACCTCTGAGCATTTATTTCCTGTTCAAGGTATGTGGTGTAAGCGATCAGGTCAACAACATCAATACGGTTGTCATTGCGATGCCCGTAGCGAGTTTCGGCACGATGTTTTGTCTGAAATACGGCCGCAATCCTTCGCTCATCACCGAGATGACGTTCATCACCACGGTTGGCAGCATCATCACCATCCCGCTCATCACCCTCCTCTTTTCGTAACGAGAAAAAAATCCCCTGATGCCACAAAGTCACCAGGGGATTTTTATATTATCAGTAATCGTAATAATCACTAATCATTAATCACTAATCACTAATCATTATCTCACGCAGAATTTCTTGCCATTCTTGATGTATATACCCTTCTTCATAGCCCCCGTAATGCGGCGGCCGCTCAGGTCATAAATGGCATCATTTCCGGTCTCCTGATCCGATGTTACAGAATGGATGCCGGTAGACTCCAGGTTGCGGTAAGTCCTTACCTCGAGTTCATAAACCGGTTCAAGACCTCTTACGCTGTTCACGCTTCCAGCACCAAACACGATGTTTTCAGCCAATTTACCATCCACCAGTGCATAATACTTTGATACGCCTTCATCCACCGTCAGATAATAGTAATAAGTGGAGCCGATGACAGGTTTGCCATTATAGAAATTGCGGGAAGGATTATACTGGCTTCCTGCTTCCTCGAATGTTACACCTTCTCCTATTTTGGTTCTCACCTCAAATGTGCGAGGTTCGTATCCGGTTGCCGGCAGACGCAGTCTCTCAAAGTCCTGACCATACAGTTCCATATACTCCTCCGAGCCATTTCTCTTAGCCACAACAGCCAGATAATCACCCGGTTCTGCATCTACAGTACTCAGAACCGTAAAGACCAATTTAGGATAGATGTAGCCCCGTCCAAAATCTTTAATCGTCTTGGTGCTGGATGATATAATCTCCCGAATCTCGCCCTTAGCATTCATCAGAGCCATGGCAAGTACTCCGTCAAAGTTCTGTTTTCCTTCATTTTTGATTGGTACTGAAAAGACGATACATTTCTGTCCCTTCTTCACATCAGTAACATTCATATTCATTTCCTGAAGATAGTCAGTCATCTTCATGAATCTCATATCAGAGATTTTTTCCTTTCCGTCAGATGGCTCCATGCCGAATACTGCCATCTGGCCAACGTTATACCGACTGGCAACTGGCTTTCCTTCTTCGTTTTGCGGATTGAGGGCTCCTATATGGTAGAACCCGTTGCAAAGACCGCCCCAGCCCCAGTTTACGCTGAAGCTATCGTCCTTGTAACCATCTATCACGAAGGCATGACCGCCACCAATAGAGTCGAATGCAGCATAGAGCACAGGACGGTTGGCATCAATCTCTCCGCGCAACTTTTCGTTCCATTCCTCTGCGCTCCCAGCTTCTATTGACATCTGATGCGAAATCTTGCTGTAGCCGAAATACTTCTGCATGGCGGCCACCAGATCGCTTATATACGAACCGCTACCGTCTTCAGCATACTGCATATCCACAGCCACACCGAGGTCTGACATGAGCCTTGCCACGCCGTCGAAGTCAGCAGCGTTGGTTCCGTCATATCGCGCAGGCATGTTTGCCCAATCATATTCGTGCTCGAATTGGGCAGTCAGGGTCTTGCCGTCCCATTTATAGGAATGGCTTCCGGTGCCCTTGGCAGGATAACCGTGATACTGCATCACGATGGCACCAGCCGTAGCCGCACAGCCAACCGGATATTTGTTTGGCGTGTACTTGTTGAATGGAGCCATCTGGTCCCATTTCGCGGTATTGAGCAGCTTTTCGCCGCTGAAACCGGTTCTTGTGGCAGTCTGGTTCGCCTGATTGCTGTTAGCCAGCGCTGCTATCTGCCGTTCATAACTCTTGAGCAGGTCCTTCAATCCGTCGGGCAGATTTCCTGCATCAAATGTTCCTGTTGAGGTATACCCCAAAACTGGCGCTACTGCGTCGTCACCTGCTATAATGACGAATCCGCCTGCGTCATTGTTGAAAACATAATAAGCATCAGAGCGCGATGCGGTATTAGCCGTCCGGCTCTTGGCTCTAGCTTTCTGCGGCATCTGTTTTCCCCAGAAGCTGTAAGCCTGCTGCTGTGCCTGCCATTGAGTTATCCGTTTAGCCTCCGAAGGAGAATATACTAGCAGCAGCAACAATGCCAATATGTTTTTAAAGTGTAATTTTCGTTTCATTAGTTCTTGTTGTTTAATAATTTTCTATATACCTATTATAGTTTTTTAGATATTTTATCCTTTTCTAAAGTTCATGCAACGAAAGTTTTCTTCTAATTGCCGAAAGTAGTTTATCCTTTTGCAAAGATAGGGAAAATATTAATACCAAGCAAGTTTTTTTTGCTTTTTTTTCATCGCATCCCCTATTTTTTTTACGCATTGCCCCTTTTTTACGCATTAAGCGAAAAAAAATCCCCTGATGCTACAGAAAGCACCAGGGGATTCTTATCTTTTAATTGTAATAATCAACATTCAACATTATCTTGCGCTTATTTTCTTGCCATTCTTGATGTATACGCCCTTCTTCATAGCCTCAGTTATGCGGCGGCCGTTCAGGTCGTAAATGGCAGCATTGGTTGGTTTTTTATCCAATGTTACAGAATGGATGCCGGTAGTCTCCAGATCCTCTACCACGTTATCGAAGTACTTAATCCAGTTCTTGGTGTATGGATAAGCATTATACCTCGCCTTACAACCCTCGTAGAGATGCAGTGTGCGGTATAAACTTGTACTCTTGCTAGCAAATACACACCAGCTAATCCAGCCAGGAGCCGCCTTATGGCGCATATATACATCTGTCAGTTTGAGGCAGTAATTGAATGTATTGAGGCCGAATTCCTCTATCGTCTCTGGCAAGTCAATCTCCTTCAGTTTGGTTGCCGAAAAGGCGTTGGAACCTAACTCTTTTACACCGGCTGGCATCTTGAAATATTCCAAATAAGCATTGCCTTCAAATGCATACTTAGGAACCATATCAGCCCTGCTGTCTTCATAAGCCACCACCTTGGCACCGCTCAGGTCGATGCTCTTGAAATAATAACTGGCGAGTTCATCAAAGTCGCGCTTGTCTATATTGCCGTTTACCTTGATATTTCGGTATACAACATAGTCAGGATCTTCGTTGTCAAGTTTTTCCTTCAGCTGCCCGGCTCCTGGCAGATTTACCACCAGTTCCTGCTCCTGATATTCGCGATAAGTCCTTACCTCGAGGTCATAAACCGGCTTCACACCTACGAAATAATTTATGCGCTCTGTGCTGACATTATCCACCAGTTTACCATTCATTATTGCAAAAAACTTTGATATGCCCTCATCCTTCGTCAGGTAATAGTAATAACAAGAACCGAGGACAGGCTTGTTTTTATAGAAATCGCTAGGAAGATTATATCCGCCACTAGCTTGCTTAAATGTAACACCTTTACCCATTTTCGTATTGAGTTCAAATGTGAGAGGCTCATATCCGGTTGCCGGCAAACGCTTTCTCTCAAAGTTTCGGTCGTACAGTTCTATGTATTCCGAAGAACCTTCTTCCTTAGCTAGGATAGCCAGATAATCACCCGGTTCTGCATCCAGTGTAAACTGCAGAGAAAAAGTTGGAGAAATATAATACCTATTAACTGCAAATTTGTCCAATTTCATAGGTTGAGACGATACGATTTCTCGCCTTTCTCCCTTAGCATTCATAAGGGCTACGACGCACTCTCCGGTAAAAACACGGTCACCTGTATTACCGATAGGCATAGAAAAGAGTGTGCCTCTCTGACCCTTCTTTACGTCGGTAATATTCATATTCTGTACCTGCATCTGATCTTTATCCTTCACGAATCCCATAGGAGATACTTTCTCCGTTCCGCCAGATGGTTCCATGCCGAATACTGCCGATTGTCCTACATTATATTTATCGCCCGTTGGCATTCCTTCGCTTTCCGGATTCAGGGCTCCAATCTTGTAGAAACCATCGCAATAGCCTCCCCAGCCCCAGTTTACGCTGAAGCTTTCGTCCTTGTAACCGTCAATTACAAAGGCATGACCGCCACCAGTATTAGGGTCAGAAGCAGCATAGAGCACAGGGCGGTTGGCATCAATTTCCTCGCGCAGTCTGCCGTTCCATGCCTCTGCACCCACATCTTCTATTGCCATCAGATGCGAAAGTTTGCTGTAGCCGTAGTACTTCTGCAGGGCGGTTACCAGGTCACCGATATACGCACCGCTGCCACTCTTATTATACTTCATCTCCACTGCCACACCGAGGTCTGCCATCAATCTTGCCACGCCGTCGAAGGCAGCATCGTTGGTGCCGTCATATTCGGCAGGCATGCTTGCCCAGTCGTAGGTATGCTCCTCGAAATTGGCTGTCCAGGTCTTGCCGTTCCAGGTATAAGAATGGCTTCCGGTACCCTTGGCAGGATAGCCGTGATGCTTCATTACGATGGCTCCAGCCGTTGCCACACAGCCTGTTACATAGTTGTGTGGCGTATACTTATTGAATGGATTGCCCTGGTTCCATTTTGCGGTATTGAGCCGGTTTTCGCCTGTAAAACCGGCTCTTGTGGCAGTCTGGTTCGCTACATAGTTGTCGCCCAGCGCCGCAATCTGCCGCTCATAGCTCTTCAGCAGGTCTTTCAGTCCGTCAGGCAGATTCTCGGCATCAAATGATCCCGTTGAGGTATAGCCCAATACTGGCGTTACGGCATCATCACCAGCGATAATGACGAATCCGCCTGCATCGTTATTGAATACATAGTAAGCATCAGAGCGCGATGCGGTAGTAGCCGCCCTGCTCTTCGCCCTTGCCTTCTGCGGCATCTGTTTTCCCCAGAAGCTGTAAGCCTGCTGCTGAGCCTGCCATTGTGTGATTCGCTTGGCCTGCAGAGAAGAGTATCCCAGCGCCAGCAACAATACCAATAGGAATTGAATGTGTAATAGTCGCTTCATAAGTTCTTATCTTTTTAAGGGTTATTATATAATATGTATAGTTCTTAGAAAATTCTTTGTTCTTTTGCAAAGATAATGTTTTTTTTAATACCACGCAAGTTTTACGCCCTCTTTTTTTGCCCCGTTCTCCACTTTTTTACGCAATGACACCCCTTTTTACGCATTGAACGAAAAAAAAATCATCCAATTTTCGTTATTCCCCGATTTTTGCCTTATCTTTGCAAGTAAATTTGGCACGAAGCAATCCTTTTTACCAATAATATAAATTAGAAGAAAATGAAGATAAACAACAGTACGAAGAAAAGCCTGCTCATCATCGCACTCGCGATGGCCAGCACTACTTACCAGACTCAGGCCGCCCCGATAGAACATATCGGCGACAGATACATCATGCATATTCCAGAAATGGAACTCACAGGCGAAGAATCACTCCTCGATGTGCTCATGATGTGCCCGGAAGTCATCTCACTCGACGGCAACAACATCATCGGCGGAGATCCATTCTCCAACCTCTACGGCAAGTTCGTCATCCGTATCGACAACCAGGAATACGGACTCGATTACGCCACCTTCCTCCACCATTTCAAGGCGCGCGAGATTGAAACCATCAAGGTGTGCCAGAACGCCGAAGTGATGAAGGGATGCAGCAGTCTGAAGAAAGTCATCGACATCACACTGCGCAAGAAGGAGAACGGAACTACCGGCAGATGGGGACTCTTCGGTGATACCTACGGCGGCGCAAAAGGCATCGTCAGCGTCATCAGCCAGCAGGATAAACTCCGTGTGCTCAGTCATGTAGAAGGCAACTACCAGCGCACCTCCAGCAGCGATAAGGATGCCTACCAGGGCTTCTCAGGAACCACCGTGAACCACTACTCCCACGAGGGTTCCAAACTCAATCTGCTCTGGACGCCTACTGCGAAGGATGTGCTCGAAATAGATGCGATGCAAACCTATACCCGCAACCATTTCACCCACACCCCAGCCGATTACGTGCGCGCCTATCATCTGCAGGCCGACTATACCCGCACGCTCGCCGACAACGGCTCCAGCATCCTCTTTACCCTGGGTACCGAGCATATCAGCGACAACGGACGCACACAGGAAGAAACCCAGACTGCGCCCTACCAGAACCACTCTACCTACCCCTTCATGGTGGTAGAATACGCCACTCCGGTCATCACCCCTGATCTCTGGATTACGGCAGGTTTCGAGGGCGGACTCTCCATCGAGAAGAACTGCATCGCCAATTACACCAACCATTCCAACTACCAGGATTTCTACGCCCAGCTGGATTACAACATCGGCAAGTGGGGATTCATGGCAGGCGACCGCTTCCGCATCATCAACTTCCGTCCTAAGCAGATAGCGCCAGAAGAGCACTGGAAGCATACCACCCACAACCATATCTACTCGGCGAGCGTTTATTACAGCTTCACGCCGGGTCATACCCTGCAGGCCACCTACTGCCGCCGCATCTTCAATCCAGAGTTTGGCGATTTCGTTACCGCGGGCGATATGGAGGGAGCCTGGCAGCCGGTTTATACCGCCGACATCGGCAACAGCATGGCGAATGTGGTAGAGCTCAAGCATACCTACAGCCGTCCTGCCTTCGTACTCAGCACCTCGGTGAAGAACATCCACCAGCACCTGTTCAGCACCACCCACGACAATACGCTCGGCATCGGCTCCACCGCCTTCTGGCACCAGGGCATCCTGCGCCTCACAGCCGGCATCAACTACTTCTGGCAGCGCAGCGAAACCCCTTCAGAGGAGGCTCAGCAGCGCAATGCAGAGTACAATCATTTTGCCGTATTCAAGTTGGCACCGCAGCTCACACTTGCCGATGGCTGGCGCCTCACGGGCAACCTCATCTGGTGCACCCGCCGTCGCAGCGATGCCTACACCCCGGCTAATCTCTATGCCGAGGTAGGGGCATACAAGAATCTGGGCAAGCACTGGACGCTCGAAGCCCGCTTCCATGATATGGCGAGCCAGCACTTCGGCAACCGCGCTGCCACCATCGGCTGCACGTATTATTTTTAACTTGAGCTTTTAACAATCTTTTTCTAAATCAGAAGCAAGATTTCTGTTCCTTTCTTATTTTATTATCAGAAAGTGAAACAATAAAAAGAAAGGAACATTATATATGAGAAAAATTGATTTCAAGAAGATCGGGCTGGCAGCGATGATGCTCCTGTCGGCCCTCACATTCCAGTCGTGTGATAACGATAACGATACCGATTGGGACCGCGTTTTCCCTAACGCGCTGGTAACCGTGAAGAAGAGTGGCGATGCCTGCTATCTACAACTCGACGACAACACCACGCTGCTCGCCAAGAACCTGAAACCTACCATCTTTGACGGTAAGGAGGTTCGCGCCCTGGTCAACTACACGCAGACCTCGGAGAAGAGCGAGAAATATAACCAGGTGATTCACGTCAACTGGATAGACAGCATCCTGACCAAGAAGCCGGTTCCGTCGCTCGGTTCTGATACCGAGAACAGCGAGAAGTATGGCAACAATCTGGTAGAAATCGTGCGCGACTGGGTAACGGTGGCAGAAGATGGCTATCTCACCCTCCGTTTCCGTGCTCTCTGGGGCGGTCAGAAGGTGCATTACATCAACCTCGTTACGGGCGTAAATCCAGAGAATCCTTACGAGGTAGAGCTCCGTCACAATGCCAATGGCGATCCTCAGAACTACTGGCGCGATGCCCTCGTAGCGTTCAATCTGAACGATGCCGTGCCTGATACCGAGGGCAAGACGGTGAAGCTCACCATCCGCTGGCGTTCCAGCCAGGGCTACAAGAAGGTAGATTTCGATTACTGTTCGCGCAAGCCTATCAGCAGCCCGAAGATGCTCGAAGGATACAGCCAGGAAGGAAGAGACATCCGATAAAAGCAGCATCAACCCTGATACCGCGTTTCGCGGTATCAAGGTTGATGTCTGATAAGCAAAAAGCCCCGATGCATCACGCACCGGGGCTTTTTACGTTTGCCTTTTAGGGTTAAGGCTTTTGGGGGGACCAGCGATGGAATCGCTGGGAACGGAGGCTCTTTAAAGGTAAAAGGGTAAAAAGGTAAAAAGAGCTTTAGCCCCCTTGCGTCCCCGTTCCCTAAAAAAAGGTAAAAAGAGCACCCTAGCTAGCTTAACATTCCGCTAGGCTCTTTTTACCTTTTTACCCTTTTACTTTTTTACCTTTAAAAGCTGCTGCAGCTTGTTACACCTAATGTAGTAGCGATAGCTGTGAGGAAGGAGATTGCAATCTGCAAAATTGTTTTCCAAGTACTTACTTTCATAATCTTTAATTTTTAAATGTTAAATGTTAAATGCTTTATGTTTTAATGTTAAGTGTTAAATGTTAAATGTTAACTTGGTGGGGATGCGCTAGCTTCCGCCAGGGGCTAGGGAGAGACGCACCCCCGTTAGGCGCTCCTGCGGGTTTTACCCTCAGGCGAGGGCTTTATTCAAGCCCATCGCCGCTGTCCTGAGAGCCGCCGCCTCCGCCTTCCTGCGTACCGCCGCCGGTGGTGCCGGAACCGCCCTGTTCAGTACCGCCGCCAGTGGTGCCGCCAGAGGTGCCGCCCTCATCGGTGCCGGTATAGCCGCCGTACTCCTGAATCTTGCACTTCTTGCGCAGCTCAGAGTTGCTCCAGCTTTTCGTGTTTCTCACAATCAGGTGTACACCCTCTACGCTGGCAGCCGTTACCTTCTCCTTGGTATCCTCCGCCTTCGAAGTCATACCGATGGAGAACAGGCCGAGATCAGAGAGACGCACGCTCTTGCCATCGAGAATCAACTCCTGCAGATGGTCGAGAGCATCCATCAGCACACCGTGGATAGTACCTCTGGAGTAAGGCGAACCGTGGTCAGAGATGTGAGATACGAATCCCTCGAAATCCACCTCGCGGTCGGTTACCGCAGTGGCATACCACTTTTTCTTACCTGCGTTCTCGCCGCTCTGTGGTGTACGCTGCAACTTACGATACTTCAATGTTCCTTTCTGTTCCATGATCTTAAATTATTAAAGGGTTAATATAAATGTTGAATGTTGAGTGTTGAATGTTGACTTGGTGGGGTGCGCTTTGTCGAGTGCATCCTTTCTCCTAACGACGATGCAAAGGTACGGCAATTTTCTGATACTACCAAATTTCGCCCTGCAGAGTTATGTTAAACAGATTTAACACTTCGGGCGCATCCGGTTAATCTTGCCAACTCATAATTTATCGTGCGAGAAAACTATGTGATGTAAAAAGTTTCTCTATGCTTTCTTATCCCGAAAACAGCAGGAAGCAAGAAATCATCCATCAATGCTTCCACCTTCCTCAACCCCAAAAGTGTGACAGTTGTGACGCCTCTCTCAATCCTTCTCCTCTCCTTCTCCCTCCATCCTATTTTGTAAAGAAAAAAGGAATCACCCTACCCCCTGGAGGTTATTAGGGGGATACGCTCATGCCCATAGGGGGGCTGCTGAGTAGATACTTCATTTCATCCTTTAAAATCAGTTAAAAAATGGGTGTTCCCCATAAAATGTGCAAAAACTGCTGCCCCTCAAAAAGTAGACACAGAAAGGTGGAAAACTGATGGAAAATGATTA
>ERZ1026878.2102-NODE-2102-length-10282-cov-43.548548_pt1 | contig 10282 bp, 10 predicted proteins | sample MGYA00380169_ERZ1026878 | MGnify/ENA primary metagenome ERZ1026878 (study PRJEB33269, sample SAMEA4719805) | human gut metagenome | biome: human-associated habitat; feature: organic feature; material: feces | place: Cameroon | collected 2013-10 ...
ACCCGCGACCAACGGATTAAGAGTCCGCTGCTCTACCAACTGAGCTAACAACCCAGCGCATAAGAATTCGTTTGGATGGTGGGTCGTGAGAGATTCGAACTCTCGACCAACGGATTAAAAGTCCGCTGCTCTACCGACTGAGCTAACGACCCAATCACCGAACGTTTCGTTTTGTTGATTAACTCAACGGCGACTATTTTACTAAAAATTTATGATCTTGCAAGCATTTTTTTACAAAAATTTCATATTTTTTCACGAACATGATTTTTAAGCGGTTCTTATTCCACCATTAGTTTAGAGAGCTTAAAGCCTTTACCTAGTTTATTAATAGTTAATGTAAGATATTCAAAAAAATTTGAAACAATTTGACAATTATCTTATAGATCAATTTGATAATTATTATTGATTTATAAAAGAAAACCATCCAAAGGTTTACCCTTGAATGGTAATAAAACATTAAGATTTTCAATCAAATGTGTGAATTATTATTTCTTTACTAGTTTAAAGAAGCCAGTTCCTTCTTTGCTAAAGCGGTTGAGCTTGAGGTAGGATAAGTTTTAATCAGAACTTCAAAGAACTTTTTAGCCTTATCTTTATCGCCAAGAGCTTTTGAGGTTACACCTAACTTATATAAAGCATCAGCTCTCTTGGTTGAACCTTTAAACTTAGCAGTGTTTAAGAAGCTTACACGCGCATCCTGATATTTCTTCTGCTTATACTGAACCTGCCCTAACCAGTACCAAGCATTTGGTGTTAAAGAGTTATTAGGATATTTAGTTACATAGTTTGAAAAACCAGTAGCTGATTCTGACAACTTATTTTTAACTAAAAGGTTATAGGCACTCTGATACATCTTTACAGCTTGTGCATCAGCAACAGGTAAGGATGAGTCACTGCCAGCTGCAGGAGTTGCGGCAGCTGTGCTTTGTGTCTGCACTTTACTCTTAGATAAAGTAGCTCCTGAATTACCAGTAACAGTATTGATTGGAATTGAGTTTGCGTTATTAGCATTGGCATTAGGATCAGTCTTAGCGTTCTGAGCAGTCTGTGCGTTAGCATCAGTGTTATCAGAGCCATTTTGACCACTTACGTCACCAGAATTTGCAGCTAACTTTGCCTTTAAATCAGAATTTTCCTGTTGCAGTACCTGAAGATCATGATTTAAAGACTCAATTTGGCCTTCTGAATCTGCTAACTTGCTTTGTAGATCCTGCACCTGATTCTGAAGCTTTAACATATTCAACTGCATTGCCTGTATCTGAGCATCATCAGCATTTGCACTAAATGAAGCTGTTATTGCTAAAGCCAGAGCTGAATATTTAAATAAATTTAAAATTCTGTTCACTTTTGTTGCTCCGAATTAATTGATCTGAAATGTTTTTTTTAGATCATATACAATTCACAAGAAAATAACAAAATAGTCTGAAAATGGTCATATTTAGACCTACGAAAAAGGGTGAACCTAAGTCCACCCTCATATTCTATTTTGCAATACTTATGCTTAAGTTATAAACGAGTTTAAATTATAAACATAAGCTTATAAAATTAGTAGTTTAATACAGCACGACGGTTCTTAGACCAAGCTGATTCATCATGACCTTCAACAGCAGGCTTCTCTTCACCATAGCTTACGATTGAAAGCTGATTTACATCAACGCCTAAGTTCTGCATGTAACGAGCAACTGAACGAGCACGTCTCTCACCTAAAGCGATGTTGTACTCAGGAGTACCACGCTCATCGGTGTGACCTTCGATAATTACACGAGCCTCAGGGTTCTTCTTTAAGTAAGCTGCGTTAGCCTGCATTACACCTAAGTACTGATCCTGAATGTTCTCTGAGTTATAAGCAAAGTAAATGGTGTGGTTGTCTGCTAATTCAGCAGGGCCATTCCAACCGTCAGCTGAACCGTTAGGTTCACCTACGGTTAAAGCACCATCAGAGTCTAAACCTAAAGATGCATCTGAACCATCTTCAACTAATGAAGACTGATCATTTTTTGATGAACATGCAGTCATAGTTACTAGAGCTAGAGAGCAAATCAAAGTTATCAAGTAGTTCTTAAACATTTTTTATTTCCTGTAAGTTATGTTTAACTATTGTTTTATCAATTTTGTAGAAGTTCTTCTAGCCTTCTACATAAATTCTGTTACTTCTGCAGTAATGGGCCCCATGAAGGAGAGCTAATCTCACCTGCACTTGATGGAAGATTTGCCTTAAATCTACCGTCAGATGATACGATAGCTAGACCTTTACGTCCTTGATATACTGTTGAATATATTACCATACTTCCGTTAGGTGCAACACTTGGTGATTCATCTAATGAAGAAGTTGTTAGCATATAAATGCTACCATCTGGATCAACTCTTGCAACTCTAAAGCCATTAACCTGAGTAATAACGATTAAAGACTTAGTTCCAGGGATCTGCTTTGCTGATAAGTTCTTTGCACCCTGATAGGTAACTCTCTGAGTGCTCTGAGTTGCAAAGTCGTATCTGTAGATCTGAGCTCTACCACCTCGCTCAGAGGTAAAGTACAGTGATTTGCTGTCAGCAGCCCATGTAGGCTCAGTATCAATTGCCTTGTTGCTGGTAACGCGAACAAAACGAGATTGAGTTAAATCAAAGTAGTAAATATCAGGCTGGCCATCTTTTGATAGGGTCATAGCAATCTTAGTACCATCTGGTGACCAAGCTGGAGAGCTGTTCAATCCTGAGAATGAAGCTAGCTTCTGACGCTTCTTAGAGATGATATCCTGAACAAAGATAGCAGGTGATCTCTTCTCAAAGCTTACATAAGCTAAACGTCTGCCATCAGGTGACCATGAAGGAGTCATGATAGGCTGAGTTGACTTCACAATTGGAGTCTCGTTGTAGCCATCATAATCAGCAGTCATTAACTGATATGGGAATGGGGCACCAAACTTGGTTACTACATAAGCAATACGTGTTCTAAAACAGCCTCTCTGACCTGTGAATGCTTCATAGATTCTGTCAGAAATTCTGTGAGAAGCCTGACGCATAGTAGCTAAGCTTGAATCGCCCTTATAGTGAGCTAAAACTTTGCCCTTGTTTGCGCCCTGTAGACCTACAACCTGGAACTCAACGTTGTAAACCTTATTGCCTTTATCCTGAACAACACCTGCTACAGCAACTTCAGCACCTGAGGTTGCTGCAACATCAGCATTCACCAGACCATTCTGAACACCGCCCTGAGGCAGAGCTGAGGTTGCAATTGGTGAAAACTTGCCAGATCTCATTAAATCAGCAGAAACTACTGATGCCACATCAAGATTTACAGCTGAAGCCTGAGAGAATGGATAAACGGCGATCTTATGACCTTCGTTAATACCACCAGTAATTTCAATCTGCAATTCTGCATTGGCTGTTGTCGCTGTAAGTAACACAGCTACGGCTGCCAGAATTCTCTTTAGCATGAATTTAACTCCCTGAAAAATTTTTAAATATTATATGACTATCAAAGCTTAGGTGTCATAGAAATCTTTATATTAGAGCACTCTGGGCAAGTAGCTGGTGGTCTTGGGAACATACCCACCATTCTAATTGCATCAAGTGCACTTTGGCAGACTTTCTCATCCCCCTGACAGCTCTCGTCTGTTACAGTACCATCAGCTGTTACCTTAATTGATACCACAACCTTTTTGCCGTTCATTGACTGATCGACTCTCCAGTTCTGCTCAATTAAGCCACGAACCTTATCACCGTAACCGCCATCTCCGCCGCCACCGCCAGAGCCTAAACCCTGACCGTTCTTTTCATCGCCATCAGCGGTGCCTAAAATGTCGCCTTCTAATGAGTCAGCTTCAGCTTTTGCTTTAGCAGCAGCTGCTGCCTTTGCCTTAGCATCTGCTTCGGCTTTTGCTTTTGCTGCAGCTTCAGCTTTCTTTTTAGCTTCAGCTTCTGCCTTTTTCTTAGCTTCAGCCTCAGCTTTCTTTTTAGCCTCATCTTCAGCCTTCTTCTTAGCTTCTGCCTCGGCTTTCTTCTTAGCCTCTGCTACTTTCTTAGCTTCTTCCTCTGCCTTTTTCTTAGCCTCAGCTTCAGCTTTCTTCTTTTGCTCAAGCTTCTTCTGTTCTTCTAACTTTTTCTGCTCTTCAAGTTTCTTTTGCTCTTCAAGCTTTTTCTTTTCCTCAGCTTTCTTTAAAGCTAAAGCTTTTTCTTCTTCAATCTTACGAGCTTTTTCGATTTCTTGTTTCTTTTGCAGAGCAATAGCTTCCTGACGTTGCTGTTCTTGAGCTTTTTGCTCCTGAAGACGCTGTTCCATCTCCTGTTTTGCCTGTTCTACAGAGGTATCCTCTTGAACAGTTTCTTCAGGCTCTGGAGCAGGAGCAGGTGCTGGAGCTGCTTTTGCTGTTCCATTAGGATTGCCTTTAGCTGGTGGCACAAAGGTTGCGTGCATGATGTCACCTTGTCCCATATTAGGCCTTGTTGGCTTATCAAGCGAAAATCTGATAAGCAGCACTCCTAGCAGAATAGCATGCAATGCTACTGCTATGATAAAAGCTGCTTTCATGTTAATTTTCATATAAAAAACCGTTAATTAGAATTGATTGGTTCAGTAACCAGACCTACACTCTTAACACCACCGTTTTTCAAAGCATTCATCAGCTGAATAACATTGTCATATGCTACCTGAGCATCACCTTGAACAACTACTGGTCTTGAAGGATCTTTTTGTAATTGAGCTGATACATAAGCTGTAAGTTCATCTAAACTGCCCATTTTCTCAGAGGTAGTATCAATACTTACATAATACTGTCCAGCCTTATCAACTGTTGCGATAATAGGAGTCTGCTGATTTTCGTTCATAGTCTCAGATTGTGCCTGAGGTAAATCTACAGTCACACCCTGCATCACAACAGGTGCTGTTGCAATAAAAATAACCAATAGAACCAGCATAACATCAATGTAAGGAACCACATTGATCTCTGCTTTGGCTCTTGACTTGCTACGAGTACGTGCAGTCTGCATGATTAGCGCTCCTGACCGTTACTTTGAGGTCTAGAGAAGTTTCTCATTCTGTCACCCTCAACCCCTGGGGTCTGGTAACGAACAGAACTTTGTGTATGAGCAGCTCTATTTAAACGGGCTCTGGCAAAAGCTGTCTGCTGATCTTCCCCTCCTACTGTAGTGTGAGAGAAAGTCTTCTGAGGTTCACGAACATAGCCTGTGGTGTTCTGTGAATGATAAGTTGGAGTCTGATGCATTGAAGACTGCATAGTTGAAGCAGTGTTCTGAACATTATCCTTTTTCTGATTCATTTCAGAACGAACACGAACCAAACGTCTGTTTAGAATAGTAGCAAACTCATCCATGAAGTTGATGTATCTGTTCTCTAAGGTCTCAACTTTAGTTACGAAACGGTTATAGAACATAACAGCCGGAATTGCAGCAAACAGACCCATAGCAGTAGCAATCAAAGCTTCAGCAATAGGAGGAGCTACCATTGACAGTGTTGCATTCTTTACAGCAGCTAAAGCAATGAAAGCATGCATAATTCCCCAAACAGTACCAAACAGACCGATATAAGGGCTGATAGAACCTACGGTTGCTAATGTTGCCAAGTGTGACTCAAGATTTTCTAATTCTCTTGACTCAGACACTTTCATCTGACGGTAAGTACCATCCATCACCACTTCCTGATCAGCAGGACCTGAGTTAATCAATCTTACGAACTCTTTAAAACCAGCTGTATAAATTACCTCAAGTCCGATTAGTTCGTTTGAGCGCTTTACACAGTCCTGATACAGATTGTTAAGATCAATTCCTGACCAAAACTTTTCTTCAAATTCATCAGCCTTAACTCTAGCATTCTTATATGCACTAGATCTTGAAACAATAATTGTCCATGAAGCTACTGATAAAGACAGTAAGAACAGCATTACCACCTGAACTAGTGTACTTGCATTTAATATTAGGTGGGTAATAGACAACTGGCCTGAAGTATCCATTTAGAACTTAACCTCTAAGTTTGTTACATCCTCTGGTATAAATTGCTTGATATAAGCTAAAGCCTCACGACTCATTGGAGTAGGCTTCATCTTTTTCATATCTAAAAATGCGATCGAGCATTCAAATTCAAACAATAATTCTGAGTGTTGATTATAAACTTGTTGAAAAATTTTTAAACTTGCAAATCGAGCTTTTGTTGGAATACAGGTAACCGTAAGCAGATCATCTAGCTTTGCTGAGCTAATATAATTACCTTTGATATTTTTTATTACAAAGCCTAGCTTTTGCTCCAACATAGAACTTTGACTCATTCCCATTCCTCGCAGCCACTCAGTTCTGGCTCTTTCGCAGAATTTTAGGTAGTTGGCATAATAGACAATTCCACCAGCATCAGTATCTTCATAATAAACACGAGACTGATTGGTAAAAACTTTTGCTGTCATTATGATTTTTCCTTTTCAATCTTTAAACCAAATTTCTTATAGGCTTTATCAGTTGCTATACGACCGGTTCTTGAGCGTTGCACGAAGCCCTGCTGAATAATATATGGCTCTACAACATTCTCGAGGGTATCTCTGTCATGACCTAATGAAGCTGCCAGACTTTCAATACCTACAGGTCCGCCTGCAAAATCATAGATAATGCTGCGTAAATACTGTCTGTCAAAATCATCAAAACCGTCTTCATCAATTCTTAACATGGTAAGGGCTGACTTTGCGATATCCAAGGTGATTCTGCCATTACCTTTTACCTGTGCATAATCTCTTACACGACGTAACAGTCTGTTGGCAATACGGGGTGTACCGCGCGATCTTTTAGCAATCTCATGAGCACCATCTTTATCAATTAGAACTTTTAATTTTGAAGCAGAGCAATTGATAATGATTTCAAGTTCTTCTGGTGTATAGAACTTTAACTGCAGGATAATGCCAAATCTTGCACGCAGAGGTGAGGTTAAAGTACCGGCTCTTGTTGTTGCACCAACCAGAGTAAAAGGATTTAGCGTGATCTTAATTGAACGGGCTGAAGGTCCCTCTCCTGTCATAATATCTACCATGTAATCTTCCATAGCAGGATATAAAAACTCTTCGATTACAGGTGACAGTCTGTGGATCTCATCAATAAAGATAACGTTTCTAGGTTGCAAATTGGTAAGCAGAGCTGCTGCATCACCTTTCTTTTCAAGTGCAGGTCCGGAGGTCTGTGAAATACCTACAGATAATTCATTTGCAATAATGTTAGATAATGTGGTCTTACCAAGACCAGGAGGTCCGAATATCAACACATGATCTAAGGCTTCACCACGCTGTTTGGCAGCTTTTAGAGCAATACCTAACTGTTCTTTTACTTCAGTCTGACCAATATAGTCATCTAATGTCTGAGGTCTTAATGCTCTATCTTCTGAGGCTTTAGTATTTTCTAAAATTTCCTCTTCAGGAGTTTTTTCAGGTCTTATATCTGAACTTACTTCTAGTGAGTCTGCAAAAATACCTAAATCTTTATCTGATGGCATAAATTAAGCGCGTCCTTTGGTAATTAAAGCTAAAGCTGCAACAATGATTTCCTGAGTGGTCATATCGTGATTTTGTGCTAACACAGCTTTTACACACTTAATAGCATCACTTTCTTTATAACCTAAGGCAGTCATAGCAGCAATTGCATCATTAAAGTTCTCATTAGCCTGAGTTGCAGCACTTGCATTAGAACCAAAAGTCACATTTTCAGCTACAGAGAAGTTCTTTAATCTATCCTTTAACTCAACTACCATTCTTTGAGCAGTCTTTTTGCCCACGCCAGGGATCTGCTCTAAAGCTTTAGACTGTTCACCTAAAACAGTTTCAACAAATGAATCTACATCAAATGTAGATAACACAGCTAGAGCCATCTTAGGACCAACGCCGTTAACCTTGATTAAGGTTCTAAAAAGCTCTCTTTGCTCAACTGAGCTGAAACCATATAGAATTTGAGCATCTTCTCTTACAACATGTTGGATATATACAAAGGTATTCTCGCCTACCTTTAAATTACCTAGACAAGTAACTGGCATATCTACTTCATAGCCAACTCCACCTACCTCAATAAGTGCAGTTACACCATCTATTCTTAAAACTTTTCCTTGTAAACTTCCAATCATTAAAGATTACCTATTGTGTTGATAGCTACTATCAGAAGATAAAGCATAGCTATCATTATTTTTCTCTTTGGAATCTGCCATGAACAGAGCCTTGTGTTGCCACACCTGCGCCCATAGCTTTTGTAACTTTACTTGTAAAGCAGTGACAGAGAGCACAAGCTAAGCCGTCAGCAGCATCTGCTTGTGGATTACCGTTTAATCTTAAGATCTTTTTGACCATGAACTGAACTTGTTCTTTGTCAGCCCAACCATACCCTACTACAGATTGCTTAATTTGCATTGGAGTATACTCAAATACACTTAGACCTTGATTAGCTCCTGCTACAATCGCGCTCGCTCTGGCCTCTGACAGTTTTACAGTTGACTGAACATTTTTAGATAAGAAGGTTTCTTCAACTGCCATTGCATCAGGTTTGAACTGTTCAATTAAAGCTGTGACACCGTCATAGATGATCTTAAGTTTTGAAGCTAAATCTCCATCACCAGTTTTAATACAACCAGATCCTATATACACAGGCTCATTGCCATTCATTCTGACAATGCCGTAGCCTGTAAATCTTGAACCAGGATCGATACCTATGATAATTTCAGACATCTATCAGTTTTTATAAAAAGAATTTATAAACCATTACTGCCATTAACTTTGTAAGAGAAAACACAGTCAGTTTTATAAGTAAATCAGAATGTTTAACTTAAGTTAATGTCTAATCAATTAACTTTAAATTATACCTTATGAATTTAAAAATTGCTTTTTAATACTGACATAAAATATAAGCTGGATATAAAAAGCTTACGGCGACCAAATGAAGACGACCGTTATCACAAAAATAGTTAGTTAACCATATACTGTAGTTAACCTGCAGGATCTGATTAACTGTTTTGACAACAAATGAGCTATCAATTTATGTGAAATTGATCGTCTCTATTTGGTTGCCGTAAAAACAGAAAAGGCAGAAGATCACAAACCTTCTGCCCTTTATTATTAAGAGGTGATATCTCTTACACTAATGGATTACCACCAAGCTTCAGCCTGAACACCAACAGTGATGTCAGTTGCACCATTTCTGTAGCCAGCTGAGAAAGTAGCATCCTTATCTGAGCCATGTAACCAAGCTGTGTATACACGGATTTCAGGACGTGACCAGAAGTTACCTGCATCAGGAGTTAAAGCGTAAGCTAAAGTAGCCTTCTGCATACGCTCCTGCTCTTTCCAGCCATTATCATACTCGGTGTACTGACCGTAAGAACCTAATTCTACGTATAAACGTGTCATCTTGGTTAGCTTATACCAAGGACGTACTACAGCGTGGAAAGTCTTAACTTTCTTATTGTCACCGTTATAGCCGTCCAGCTTCTGATAAGCATAGTCAACCTGGTGGAACATCTTTAAATCACCAACGATAGTAGTCTCACCAAAGTTATATAACTTGAATGCGTTACCATCCTCATTATCATTGTGGTTCCAGCCCTGAACCTGTACTGCGTTTGCTGATGCACCCTTGAACCACTGGAATACGGTCTTATTCCAGCCGCCATTGAAGCCCTGGGTGAACTCTAAAGTAACAGTGTTACCATTTAACTGATTGTCAGTTAAATTTTGCTTCTTCTGCTGAACATAGGTGTTACCGATTTCGAAAGAAGCACCGTCCCATGCTGGGAATGAATAACGAACATCAAAAATGTTGTTGCAATCAGTATTCTGAACGAAAGCTGTGCTGAACTTACCTGCACCTAGTGATACGTTTTCGATACCAGCACCGTTACCAGAGATATCGTAGTAGTAAGTATCAGTGATGTGAATATCTTCACGCTGTACGTACTTCTTACCTACCCAAACTTTTGCATCTTTGTCTGAATCGAATAAACCTTTAGCTTCAACGTTGAACTGACGGAAAGCTAATGCATTGTTACCAACCCATGAACCTTCTTCATCAGTTGAAACTGCTAACATGGCGTTAACAGTCCAAACAGTGTCATCAACCTTAGCAACATCAGCACCTAAACCGATTTCGCCGTATACTCTTGACTCTGAACCTAAACGACCTACCTTGTGTGCTACGTCGTCGTTACCGTTGGTGTGACCATTCTTATCGAAGCCTACACCTGCACGCATATAACCATTGAAATATGCATTTGGAGTATAGTCAGCCTGAGCAGGCATTGCAAAAGCAGCAGCTAGAA
>ERZ1026878.2103-NODE-2103-length-10276-cov-109.322963_pt1 | contig 10276 bp, 11 predicted proteins | sample MGYA00380169_ERZ1026878 | MGnify/ENA primary metagenome ERZ1026878 (study PRJEB33269, sample SAMEA4719805) | human gut metagenome | biome: human-associated habitat; feature: organic feature; material: feces | place: Cameroon | collected 2013-10 ...
CTATGCCAAGATTGAGAATCTTGTATCCTAACCATTAGATGAATCGACCAACGGTACATTTTTCGGACAATAGCTTGCGGAAGGTGGGGGATTCGAACCCCCGGTACGGTAACCCGCACGGCAGTTTAGCAAACTGCTGGTTTCAGCCACTCACCCAACCTTCCAGTCGGATTCTTAACCGAATCAACCAAGCATCGTTCTTAAATGCGAGTGCAAAGGTACTACTTTTTTCTGATTCTACCAAATCTTTTTGCAACTTTTTTTCGATAAAAATGCATTTTCTTTGTAACTCCCACATTATCAGGGGTTGTTTTCTTTCAGTATTATGAGTGCTTTAATTCCTAAAACGAGCAGAGGCGGATTTCTTTCTCAGAAATCCGCCTCTTGTAAAAGAAAGGGCCGCTCGATGATGTGATGAAACTCCGAATGTATAAACATTTGAGAGTCCTCCGCCTTTGTAATCCACCGGCTTTTCAGCTTACCTGCCTGCTGCAGTTTATGTGGCCCGCCATGAGCAAGAGAATGTCCTCTCGGTTTCAATAGTGTAATTTGATGAGTATCCCGATCGAACCGAAACGACCCTTATTCCTTCTGGCACCCATGCATCATCACGATGCAACGGTGCAAACATCTTAGTCATTATTTGATAATGCAAAGATAATGCAATATTTTGAAACTACCAAATGTTTTAGCTGTTTTCTTCGAATATTTTTTCGAAATATTTTCTCAACTCCATTTTGTCCTCTATGATATTGCGCAGTTCGTTGAGCGCTTTCTCGTTAGGGGAGTTGGGAATCCATAACCTGATGTATCCGTTTCTTGAATATTTTTCGTCCATGTGTTGGCTGAACCGCTCCCATTGCTGCTCCTTGTCATCATTTGGATTATTTTCTTTGCCATACTGTATAGCGCGCAGAAAAATTTCGTGAACATCAATATCGCGATCGGCTTCTGCCACAATCTTGCCATAGATGCTGCGAGGCTGACGGCTGGATGAAGCCCGATGGTCCTCAACAGCTTCTTTCATGATTTTGATCTGTTCTTTATTGAACCAGCGCTTCAGTCTTGCATCTGCCTGCAGAATCTTGCCGCTGGTGATGTGATGAATGGCACGCGGACCGCTCATCCCCAGGTCGTGGTAAGCGGCTATCACATACACCATATCGATGTCGGCTCCGGTTACCGGAACCAGTTTCAGAGAGTTTCTGATGACTCGGGTAACATGTCTGAGTCCATGACTTTCGCCAAAAGCATTATATTTGGGGAGAATCTGTTTCTCCACAAAGTCCATGATTTCGAGATTTACCTGTTGCTTCATAGATATTCCTCCACTTTATTTATATAATAAGGTACGCGCGTACATTATTATTAGTTTATTATTGTTCAATTCGCCATTCCGATGATGATCAGGGATGATACAATGCCGAAACAGAAGATGTTCAGAGCTGTTTTGCCCAGAATTCTGTTCAGTTCTCTGCCTTCGCCTATCTTTTTCATCTCCATATAGGTTCTGTTGTGCAGAACGATATAGAGTGCTGCAAACGGCAGGAAGATGCTGCTGGCTTCATGCTGAAATACTTCGTAGGTGGTTACACCTATTATGGTAATGATTCCCAGATTGCCCAATGCGCAGTATAACCGCTCGGCATTCTTCTTTCCTATGTGAACCACAAGGGTCTTCTTGCCGGCTCTCAGGTCATTGTCATGATCGCGGTAATTGTTCAGAATGAGCAGCGTATCAACTACCAGTCCGCAGGCTACAGATACGAGAACCGTTTCCATGCTTACTCCCTGCATGGTTTCGGGCATTACGAGATAGTATGTGCAGCATACGGGTACAATGCCGAAGAAGAGCAGTACCAGAAGATCGCCCATGCCCAGATAGCTGAGACAGGTAGTATAGAGAAAACAGAAGACTACGCAACAGATGCCTACGATAACCATTTCCCAACCTCCGAATAGAACCAGCGGAAGCCCTATGGCACAGCCCAGAAGAGTAGTGAGGATGATTCCCCAATTCATGGCTCCCAATGTTATCCAGCCTTCAGCGCAGGCACGTTTCGGTCCCAGTCGGGTTTCGTCGTCATTACCATGTTTGAAGTCGAAATAATCATTCACCAGATTGCTGTCTATCTGCATTACCCATGCAAAGAGCAGGCAGAGTAGGGCTGGCAATGTCTGTATCTGCTGAGCGTCTTTATAAGCCAGCGCAATACCCAATAAAACAGGAACAGCCGCCGCCGTCAGAGTCTTCGGGCGAGCGGCTAGATACCATGCTTTTATAGAATTTGTTTCTATCATATTCTGAAAAGATTAAAATTGAATCTCCTGAAATTCTTAAGGAAAATCAGAAAGATTAATTGAAGAAGTTCCAACTTACTCCAATACGGAACACTCTTTCGTTCATCGGATAATGAGGAGCGAAGAAGTAGTTCTTGTCGCCCTGTCCTGCATTGATGTGGCTCATCATTACGAAGAAACGGGTGTGCTTGATGTGAACGTTGGCGTAAACATTGACGATAGGATAGTTGCCTATCTTTACGTTGTTCTCGCCGTTGCCCTGTACCGTATACTGTCCCATATAAGGTGAATAGTCGGGAGCTTCATAGCTTGTAAAGTAGCGCATGTCAGCACCCAGGTCTACGTTCAGCACCTTTACTACCTTGAACTTGATGTAGAGGTTGGTGTAGGCATTGAAGGCTGGTACTGGCAGAACACTCTCCTTGCTTGAGTGCTGGTAGGTAAACTGGTTTTCCCAGTTCAGAATGCCTAGTCTGAAGTTCTGTTCCAGTTGTGCTGTCAGCAGGTTGATTCCTCCGCTTTCCTGCATCGGCGTTACCATGACTCCTGTTCGCAAACCTTCTTCTGTAATGTCATAGCTCTGCGAGAAGTAGGTGTAGTTCTTGATTTCATCTACAGCCACTCTCAGCTTGGTGCGTGTCTTAGGGAAGGAGAGCGTACCCATGATGCGGGTATGGATGGTCTTGTCGAGATCATTCTCCCACCACAGATGACGGGCGTGATAGTTGCGGTAATAGAACGATGGGGTTTCTCTATGGAAGAAAGCATCGCCTCTTACCTGAAGCGTGTCGCCCAGGAATGGGATGTTCACGTCTACATTACCGTCTATGGCAAGGGTTCCGGCGTCAACACCCGTCAGTCCTATTTCTGCTACGGCATTGTAGTGGAGTGTCTTGCCTTCCTGCTTGCTCAGCTGTCCGCCTACGCTCAGCACATGCTCGTTGTATTTTTCGAAACCGCCTTCCATGGTTGGCAGTTCATAGTGTCGGAGGTCGTAGCTAGCGAAAGCCTTCAAGCCTGCCTTTGCCCATTTATTGAAACCTTCAAGCATGGCAATGGCGAAGGTATTCTTCATGTGCCAGTGCTTGGTCTGGTCGTAGATGGAATCACCGGTCAGCCTGCCTGCATCGTAATATTCATTCAGGTAATAGTCGGCTGGGGTCTGATAAGCTTCGTAAATACGGCGATAGTTGTCAAACTTTACCGTATGGATGAAGCTCGTTACCGGAACATATTCGCTCTTGTAGAAGAGCGAGTCTTCGGCATTTTTCTTCTGGATGGCAAGCAGACTGTCGGCAGCAGCTTTTCCGTTTACTGCGATTCGGGTACTGTCGTTCCTGATGTCCTTTGCGGCTGAGTCTTTAGCCGGTTCATCGCCTGCAATCTTGGCTCCGTCAGGACGTCCGCTGAATTTAGCTTCCTGCTGTTTGTCGTAGGCTTTCTCATCAAATTTCTTGCCTTGTTCCTTGGCTTTTTTTCTGGCTTCTTCCTTCGCATCCTCTTCAGCATTTTCCTTTTTCGAAGCCATGGCAAATTTCTTTGCCTTGATTTCTTCTTCGGTCATCTTTACCTTTCGGCTAAAACCTACGTTGTAGCGGTGGGTAAAGAAGATGTGCTGGTTGTCCAGTCGGTTCCAGTTCTGTTCCAGAACGGTAGGAATTTCATTGGTGGCAAACGATTCGGTATAGATTTCCGGATGTTTGATGTAATCATCGTTGGTAATACCGCCGTTCTCGGTCATCTTCTCATGATTGGTACTGAAGAGGAAGTGTGCCTGATAGCGGTCGCCCAGGTAAGAAGCCCACATGGTGTATTTAAAGTGGCTGGTACTCTGGGCGTTATAATATCCTCTGCCATACTTGTAGTCGAATCTGAAACCGGCGCCTAGCCTTTTGTTGGCATTTACTGCAAACATGGCCTTGAAGTCATCTTCTCCCGTCACCTTGTCGCCGCAGCTGTTCAGCGTTACGTTGGTGATAGGTGAGTAGGTGTTGGTGAAGTGGAAGTCGCTTACCGGATTTACGATATAATCGTAGGGCTCTGTAAAGATGAAGTTGCCCTGCGTGTTGCGGCGGTCGATGAAGATTCGGTTCAGTCGGGCAGTACCCATGTTTCCGAGGGTATTGTATTCGCCTCTCAGTCCTTCCGTGAAGGTTGTGTTCATGTACATGTGCTGCAAGGTGTCTACTACCGCAGCCTTTGTGTCGCCGAAGCGTTCGTCTACGGTCCATACTCTGATGCCTTTCGGAATCTCCTTGTCTGAGCCCAGTGAATCGGTGTTCACCTTGCGGTTGGTTTGAGGACGGAACTGCGAATCTTCGTTATAGTTAAAATCGTTTTGTGCCGCAACCGGGAGGGTTGCAGCACAAAATAGGAGTGATGAGAATATAATTTTCTTCTTCTTCATTATTTCTTAAATAGTCGGATACATACTTCGGCAATCTTGAGCACTACACCCACAATGAGTACGATGTAGGCGATATTGCGGCTTTCTTCCAGCTGGGTCCAGAGTATTACCCCCACGATGGCGAGCAGCATGAAGGCGATGTTGAGATAGTTGCGCACCTTCAGCATGTTGTTCTGGTCGCTGTAGGCCAATGGGCGAAGCCGGCGGTGCTGAGGTCTTACGGCGTAGCTGGTAGGCTGCTTCTGTTCAGTCTGTTCTGCGCCCTGCTCAGCTGTAGGCTGGGCTGTAGCGTTTGCAGGCTGCTGTGCCTCGTTCTGTTGTATCTTGTTGTCTGTATTCTGATTATTCATTTTTCTTCAACTTATTGTTTTACTAATGCAGCTAACTCTGCGAATATCTGGTCCTTGCGGTCGATGGTGCATCTGCGGAACTTTCCGAAGATCTTAGCCAGGTCGTTCTGCTTCTTGTTGAGCGCAATCTTGTCGCTGATTACCTCTTCTGCAGGTTCCTTGAAACCGGTGCTTCTTCCTTCCTCGTAGTTGTAGATGATGCGGCCGAGCGAGAGATTCAGATGATTGTCTGAAATCCTGGCTATCAGCTGGTATTTGAATTCCGTGCGGTCGAGCGAGATGAATGACTGGCTGAAGACGAGCCATTCGTCCATCGTATTGGCGATGACGTGTTCAGCATCGTTTACTAGTGCTACCCGGCTTGCTATGTTCTGGTCGTTCTGTGTCAGTTCACTCATGTATTTTAATACGATGTCGTAAATCTGCTTGGCAGTTTTCCCGTTAGCATCCGTATCGAGTGTGAATTCTATCTTGTTTTCATCATTATATGTGATGGCGCCTGCCAGATATTTCATGTCCACTTTGGCTGTTGTGCCATTTGCCAGCTTGTTGGCAGGCTTGGCAGCCTCCTTTGGCTTAGCGGCTACGGTAACAGGAACCGCCCATCCCGTGGTTGGTGTGGTTGGCTCCTTTACAACAACTGGTTCTGGCTCAGTAGCATGGGCCTTCTTTGCTTCCGCCTTGGCGCTTGCAGCGTTGATGCTGTCGGCCTGAGCCTTCAGTTTGGCAGCCTGTGCTTTAATCTTAGCCACTTCCAGTGCCTTCTTGGCAGCTTCCAATTGTTTCTGTGCCTGTTCCAGTTGCTGCTGCTCTTCAGTCAGCACGGTTTGGGCCTGTGCAGTCATCAGCGGGAGGAGCATAAATATGGGGATGATGATTTTTTTCATGTCGAGTTGTTTTTATGAAACTATAAAATGACGGTTCCTGATTGCGGAACTTAGCGGAAGATGAGGGATTCAAACCCCCGATACCCAGAAGAGGGTATACCGGATTTCGAGTCCAGCGCATTCGGTCACTCTGCCAATCTTCCTTTTTATTTTATCAGATGCAAAAGTAATACATTTTTTGCATCTGACAAAATATTGCTGTTATTTTTTAACTATATTAACCCCGCTTTATAGGATTTTATACTATAGTTTTTACTGTTGCTGCAGGAATCTGTCGGCCTCGATGGCAGCCTTGGCTCCCGAGCCTGCGGCAACAACACCCTGACGGTAGATTGGGTCGGCCACATCGCCTGCTGCGAAAACACCCGGAATGTTGGTGGTGGCAGTACCTGGCACTACTTTGATGAAGCCCTGCTCGTCGAGATCTATCTGCCCCTTGAAGAGGTCAGTGTTAGGCTTATGTCCGATAGCCAGGAAGAATCCGTCGATGCTGATGTCAAACTTCTCTTCGTTGGCTTCGCCCTTGTGGCGCACGAGATGAGCACCTTCTACACCATGCTCGCCGAAGAGCCCCAGCGTATTGGTTTCGAACAGAATCTCGATGTTCTCCTTGTTCTTTACACGCTGCTGCATGATTTCTGAAGCACGGAGATAAGGCTTGCGCACAATCATGTAAACCTTCTTGGCAAGTCCGGATAGATACATAGCCTCTTCGCAGGCAGTATCGCCACCGCCCACTACGGCTACGGTGCGCTTGCGGTAGAAGAATCCGTCACAGGTAGCGCAGGCCGAAACGCCCTGTCCGCGATATTTCTCTTCATCGGCAAGACCCAGATATTTGGCTGATGCACCTGTGGCGATGATCACGGTTTCTGCCTCAATCTCGTTGTCGCGCTCATCTGTAAGATGGAATGGACGTGAGCTGAAATCTGCCTTCACGATGCTTCCGTCTCTCATTTCGGCTCCGAATCGGGCTGCCTGTTCCTTCATGTCCATCATCATCTGTGTTCCGTCTACGCCGTTAGGATAGCCCGGAAAGTTTTCTACCTCTGTGGTGATGGTGAGCTGTCCGCCCGGTTGCATACCTGAATAGAGTACTGGCTGCAGGTTGGCTCTGCCGGCATAAATGGCAGCCGTATATCCTGCAGGACCGCTACCTATAATTAATGTCTTTATCTTTTCCATTTTTTATCTTATAGTTATATTTTTGTTTCCGATGGCTCGAAATGAGCCATTTTCTTTGCAAAGGTACATCAAAACAATGAGAAATCAAAATAAAAATACATTATTTTTCTTTTCTTGCATAAATTATTGCTTTCGTTTGAAGAATTATTGTTATCTTTGCACCCGAAAATAAGATGCTCCGGAAAGAACATCAATTAGAAGAAACGAAAAATATTTACTTGATATATGAATCAGATTAAGAAGATTGTACTGACGGGTGGACCTTGTGCGGGCAAGACTACCGCTATGGTTAAGGTGATTGAACATTTCTCCAGTCTCGGCTATAAGGTCTTTACCATTCCCGAGGTTCCAACCATGTTCACCCAGGCGGGCATGAATTATCTCACCTCCAACAAGGATTTTTTCTTCGAGGGCGAGAAGGCTACTTTCCAGACTCAGATCAACCTGGAAGACAGTTTCCTGCGCATGGCTGAAACATTGCAGCAGCCGGTCATCATCGTCTGCGATCGTGGTACGATGGATATTTCTACCTATCTCACTCCCGATTTCTGGAACCGCATCATCTCGGCAGAGGGGTATACTAATTCACAGCTTCGCGACCGCTATGATGCTGTGTTGCATCTGGTGAGTGCTGCTGATGGTGCCGAGCAGTTTTATACTACAGCCAACAATGCGCAGCGCCTGGAGAAGGCTGATGAAGAAGGACTGAAGATTGCGCGAGAGTTGGACAAGAAGATTGTTTCTGCATGGAAGGGGCATCCTCATCTCAGGGTAATCAATAACCACGAAGATTTCAACAACAAGCTGAACCGTGTGCTCAAGGAGATAAGTAATGTGCTTGCCATTCCGCAGCCGATAGAGGAGGAGCGAAAATATATCGTGAAGCTGACGGGCGAGGTTCCTAATGCGATAGACAGCGATATTGTTCAGACTTATCTTTCGGGTGAGCCGGGCAGCGAAATCCGTCTTCGCCGTCGCGGTTTCGAGGGAGGCAAGTATGTGTATGTTCACACCACCAAGAAGCGCCTTTCAGACAATGAGCAGATTGAGACCGAGCGACAGATCAATGCCAATCTTTACGAGAGTATGCTTCAGCAGGCAGATCCTTACCGCCAGCGCATTCATAAGCATCGCAAGAGTTTCATCTGGAAGGGCCAGTATTTCGAGCTCGACGAGTTTCTTGAGCCGGTTTCCGACCTGATGATTCTTGAAACCCGCGGCATTTCTGCCAACGAGAGTGTGAAGTTTCCTCCTTTCATCCAGGTGCTGGAGGATATTACGGGCAACAGCAAATATTATAATTATAACATAGCGCTGAAGCGGTAAAATCAGCCGAAAATGTAAAAAGTTACGGAGAATATGAATTATCTCCGTAACTTTTTACATAAACCACTCACTTTTGGCGTTATTGAGTTTCATCATTATTATTCGGCTTTGTTTGCGCCATAATACAGAATCTCTCATACCTCTTTCTCCCAGTCCATAATCATATGAACCACCTATCCAAACGTAATATGTAGAAGTATCTTGTGTCATAATTATTCAAGTTTCGCAAGTGAGTTCCACACGCCCTGAAAGGGCGTGCTGCTTCTGACCTTTTGGGCCTTCAGCCCGTACTTGAACCACATGCGAAAGTTCAATTATTAATTTTTAAGGCAAAGATAATAAAAAAAAAGGAAAATGAGCAAAAAAATGATGATTTTTTACTCATTTCCCTTTAACTTTCTTTGGAAATCCTTAATGACCTTAATGACCATGACCTTAATGACCGGATTTCTCTGTTTTCTTTATCCCATGCAGCTCGTTACTCCGAGCGTAGTAGCGATAGCGGTCAGTATGCTGATGGCTATCTGAAGAATTGTTTTCCAAGTGTTCGCTTTCATCTTTTTAGTGTTTAATGTTTAGTGTTTAATGTTTACTTTTTTGGGGGCGGATAGGCTGGGCTAGGGGCTAGCACCCTAGCCAGTCTATCCTTGGGCTATTCAAGGCCGTCGCCAGTATCGTCCTTGCCGGTAGTGCCGCCGCCTGATTCAGAGCCTTGGCCTTCGCTGCCGGTCTGACCGGTGTTTGAACCACCTGGGGTAGAACCGCCTGGCGTATTATCCGGAGTAGTTGGCGCGTTGAGGTCAACGTTGGTCTTACCCTCCTTAATCGCCTTGATAACGGCTGCCTGAGCACTGCGGCTGGCTACGAGGTTGAACTCGGCGTCATCGCGAAGGTTCTTGAACTCCTGACCTGGCTCCCACTGAACCTTCACGCCGGTGATGTTCTGAGCGGTGAACTTGTCGGCATCCTCGGCACCCTTCGAGGTGAGAAGGAGAGAGAAATCACCGAGGTCGCCCAGACGAATCTTCTTGCCCTCAAGCAACATCTCACGCATGCAGTCTACAGCGATGTAGAGGATGGCGCTGATGTCGGCTCTCGAATAAACACTTCCATGAGAAGTGATGTGCTTGGCAAACTTCTCGATGGTCATGATGTCGGTGTACTGTGAGATGGCGAAAGCATTCTGCTTCTCGGTCTTCACGAGTTCCAGGTCCTTTGGGTCAGGATTCTTGCCCTCCTTCTTTGCCTGGTTGATGCGTGACTTAGCCTGGTTGATTTCCAGAAGATTTGCGTTCACGCTACGCATTACGATGCTGTAATTAATCATAGTCGTTTGTAGTATGTTTAGAGTCCTTTGTTTTGCAACTCCCCAGAACGCCCCGTTCCTGCCGTTTTCGGGGTCTTCATTGATGACCGGCGCCTGCCATCATTTATGACCCGCGTTGGTCTTAATAGAAGACCGCCTTCAGGCACCTAAGGCATTTCCTTCGATTGCTGGTGCAAAGATACGAATAAATCTGGTATCTACCAAATTTAGACATGTGATAAGGAGCGATTTTCAGCAAACTTACGATTTGAAAGTTAGCTTAAAAAACAAGCTCTATGTTTTGTGGGGCGCATCTCTATGTTTTCGCGGTATAGAAGCTGCGTTTTTCTATATAAATCAGCATATTACAAAGTAATAACCTATTTGCAGGAAACGTGTTCAGTATTCAGTATTCAGTTTTTTTTGCTGTTGTTACCACTCTCTGTATAGATAGTATATTATATATATATAAATATATATATATAATATAAAATAATTACTTACAATTTATAAC
>ERZ1026878.2105-NODE-2105-length-10269-cov-17.914921_pt1 | contig 10269 bp, 12 predicted proteins | sample MGYA00380169_ERZ1026878 | MGnify/ENA primary metagenome ERZ1026878 (study PRJEB33269, sample SAMEA4719805) | human gut metagenome | biome: human-associated habitat; feature: organic feature; material: feces | place: Cameroon | collected 2013-10 ...
TACGTCTCGTGGGCTCGGAGATGTGTATAAGAGACAGGCTTTACACATCATATTTGTACTAATATTCAAAAAAATAGCGTTTTACACTACTACACTACTATTTGGTAAATAAATATGAACTATAAACAAGCTAACAGCGTGGAGCATTCCCATGAAGTTTCCACGCTGTTTATACTTTAAAAAATCTATTTTCTTCGATAGTATTTCTATAAATAATTATTTCTCATAGGCAGGCTGCCAACCTGCAAAAGCAACCAGCTGTTCATCGGTACGATTGTAATATCTGACACCTTTATCCAGCTTTGCAATCTCCGCCATTTCATCATCTGTAAGCGTAAAGTCGAATATATCCAGATTATCTTTGATATGGTTCACGTTCTTACTTCCGGGAATAACGGCAAAGCCCATCTGTGTATGCCATCTTAAAATGATCTGTGCAGGATTTTTTCCATACTTCTTTCCAAGCGATTTGAATACATCTTCATTAAGAAGTGTTGTATCACCATGTCCCAATGGATACCATGACATTAGTTTTATATCGTATTTATCAAGTGTTTTTCTAAGCTCTTTCTGCGTAAAATACGGATGCGCCTCAACCTGAATGAACTGAGGGACCACTTCCCATTTTGTTTCCAGTTCTTCAAGATACTTTCCCTCGAAGTTAGAGATTCCGATGGATTTTGCCTTGCCTTCCTTATACGCTTTTTCAATCTGCCGGTATCCTGAAATCCAATTTCCGGCCGGCTGGTGGATATATAGAAGATCCACATAATCGACTCCCAGTCTTTCTAACGTTTCGTCGACAGCATTTTCATTCTCGTACTCGCTTGGCCAAAGTTTTGTGGAAAGAAATACATTTTCTCTTTTTACACCACTATCTTTGATCGCACGACCGACAGAGCGCTCATTTACATAAGCGTTTGCTGTATCCACCAGGGAATATCCCATCTTTAATGCTGCCAGTGTACTGTGGTATGCTTCATCAGGTGAAAGCATATATGTTCCAAGTCCCAGCGCCGGACATTCTAAGTTGTTGTTTAATTTGATTTTCTGCATGATTTAATCCTCCTTGAATTTTTCTTTATCTAACATTTTTATTACTTTCGCAGGATTTCCTACTGCCACCGCATAATCCGGTACATCTTTTGTTACCACAGATCCTGCTCCGACAATCGCATGCTTTCCGATACATACTCCCGGAAGAATCGTGGCTCCGGCACCAATCCATGCATATTCTTTTATGAGTACCTGTTTGCACGGAAGTATCCAAAGATCGTATGGATCATGATTGTTGGTAATAATCTGTACATTTGCGGCAATCATTGCATTATCTTCTATAACAATTCCGCCTCGCGCCATTGCCAGAAGGTTAGAGTTGATAAGGACATTTTTTCCGATCTTCATACTTCTGATACAGGCACCGTTCAATGGCGGCGTAATGCGACTTCCCTCTCCAAGATTGTCTCCAAATAATTCTTGCAATAAATAATCATATTCTTCTGTTAGCGGCATTGTGTGGTTGATTTGAAATAACAGCTGTGTCTGTCGCTGTCCTTCTTTTCGTTCTTCCGGTGTAGATTTTCTCGCATCTACACAAAATTCTTTACATTCCATAATGAAATCACCTCTTAGTCATTGATAGTCTTTTTAACATTCTGGATCCATTTTGTAATGTCTCCCATTGGAGTTTCTAACCTGCTTCCGCCGGTGGAATCAAACTGAATCTGCATCTCACATTTGATATCTGCGCCCTCGCAGGCAGTCTTCATATCCTTGATCACATTTCCCGGCCAGCCGGCGTTTGTCATAAATGGAATCACTGTCTTATCGGCAAAACTTTCTGTATGCAGGAATGTGCGCACAGCAGGAGCCATGGTGTACCACCATGTAGGTGTTCCAACCGCAATCACATCATAATCAGAAATATTGACGCCCAGTGGCTTAATCTCTGGTTCATATCCGCGCTGAACTTCTTCCTGCCCCTGGTTTACCACATCGTCGTAACTGCCTTCATACGGAGTAATCGTATCGATTCTGACGATGTCTCCACCAATTTCTTTCTGCAGCATCTTTGCAATTCTTTCTGTGTTTCCACTTGACCATGAATAATAAACTATTAATACTCTTTTCATTTACATCTTTCCTCCACCCATATTTCTTTTGCGAGATTAAAAGCAGCCCATCCCTTCGGCCATCCTGCATAAAATGCTGCATGTGTAATGATGGCTGCAATTTCTTTCTTTGTTACACCATGATTCTTTGCATTCTGAAGATGAAACTTCAATGAAGAATCTGTAATTCCCTGTGCCATCAAAGCGACTACCGTGATGATGCTCCTTGTTTTCAGGTCTATATCCTCGTTATTCCAATTCTCTCCAAAAAGAATATCATCATTAAAATGGGCAAATTCCGGAGCAAATTCTCCAAGCGCATCTCTACCTGCCGTCTGTATAATTTTTGCCATAATTTGCTTTCCTCCATATCATATAATCATATAGCATTTTACAGTACATCATATTCTGCATCAGATACCGGTTCGCACCATTCGTTCGTACAATCCTCACCAGGCACCTCAACAGCAATATGCGAAAACCAGCTATCTTTTTTTGCTCCATGCCAGTGCTTGACATTAGCGGGAATCATTATAACACTTCCTTCACACAGACTGACCGCATCCTTTCCTGCTTCCTGATACCACCCTTCTCCGGCTGTGCAAATAAGCAATTGTCCTCCACCGCTTTTTGCATGATGGATGTGCCAGTTATTACGGCAGCCCGGTGCAAAAGTCACATTTGCAGCAAATAATCCGCACTTTGGATCTGTGAGTGGATTTAAGAACGAGTCACCAATAAAATATTTTGCATACGCTGTATTAGGCTCGCCCATTCCAAATGCATTGTGCAGTTCAAAAGTATCCTTATTTTCAAATTTCATGATAATGTTCCTCCTTGTTTTCATTTCTCGAATCACATCATTTCATATGCTGTACTAACAATAATTCCTAAACCTCACTTTAGGTCAATATGTTTTAAAAATAGTTTTGGAGGTATGCCTTGTACACACCTGCCAAAAACCATATCCTATGATCATAAACAAAATGCTCACAAACAGATACTCCGCAAGCGTCCATACTACCGACTGCGAAAAGTCAATAAATACAAACCGTGTCCGCAAAAATAGATATGAGCTGATTTTGTTTTTATGAAAAGCATAAATGCCACAACTTACTAACAACAAAGTAATCATTCGTAAGCTCCATATTCTGATTTTCGATGGATGCTGCATTTTGATATTCTTTCGAATCATTCCCATCATCACATGACCATGCATACCGGCATGAAAACTCATCAATACCAGTCCCCAATAAGATGCGAGCAGGTGAACGGTTCTGGCTGTCGCTGCTCCGCCAAGATACAGAAAACGGAACACATGCCGGGACAGTATCATACCGCTGATTGGCAAAGCCAGCATAATGATCGCAAGCACTAAATTGACCGTCGTTCCTACGATGCGAAGTGGAGTATACCTTCCATGAAACAGATGTTTCCACCATGCAATATTTAAAATATGATGAGAAATAAATAGCAGAAACATTCCGATGCCGAGATATTCGTGAGTTGCTTCACCCACCAGAGAATATGCCATTAGCAAAGGCAACAGCAGCACCATCCCACTGTCAATTACAATACGCATTTTTTTCTTCATATCAGTCACCTCTATCTAATCATCTGTGAAACACCATATAGTACGGCAACATGAAACGGATAATACGCATAGAAACCCCACTTCCAGCTATGATTTCCCCGCTCTCCATTGTAGAAGTACAGTAAAATCACAGCAGTCAATGAGAAAAACTGAACCATTCCAAGCTCCACTGACAGTAAACACAATCCGATGGTAAGACCTGCCAACTTCTCCGCTTTGCTTCGTCCCAACCACACAAGAACAGGCGTTATAATGCCGAGAAACCCATAGTCCGTTTCAACTCCCGGAATCATCCGAAGCTGAAAAACTGCGAAATACAGGAATACAAGCACTACCGCACAGACGCTGCAAAAGATTTTCCTTGCTCTCTCAGCAGTTTTTGTCGCTGCATCCAGCGCAAAAATCAAGAGCATCGCACAGGAAAATGTTGTGAATATGGATTGATACCGGCTTCTTTCCGCAAAATATGTAACGGCTGAACAGACACCAGCGATTGCAAGTACTGTGCAGAGATATCGCACTTTGTTTCTTGTATATCTGCAACCCTCTGCGATCATGTACGCAAAAATCGGATATGCCAGCCGTCCGATAATACGAAGGACTGTCATTTGCGGAAACAGGAAGTAACCGATATGATCTATGGTCATTGAGACAATGCCAATAACCTTCAACCTTGTCGCATTCATCTTGATATACCTTTTACTTGACAAAGCCACCTTCCTTCAGCCACTGCGTGACTTTGCTTCTGGCTGTATCCCAGTCATTCTGAGCAGTCGTACCGGGAATTGCAAAGCCACCCTTCATCGTGCCGCCCGTAATATCGGCTATCGTGGATTCGGTATTGGACAGACCACTTCCACCGTGGGTACAGAACGGAACAATCGTTTTGCCAGACAGGTCATAGCTTTCCAAAAAGTTGTAGACGATCATTGGCATATCTCCCCACCAGTTGGGATAGCCGATAAAGATCGTGTCATAATCATCCATATTGTCCACAGTACCGGCAATCTCCGGACGCGCATTATCCGAGATTTCCTGCTGAGAAACCTCCAGCAATTCGCTGTGCGAAGAGGGATACGGTGTAACGGCCTCAATTTCAAACAGATCAGCTCCGGTCTGCTCTGCAATCATGTGAGCAATAATACTGGTGTTTCCTTCTTCAATCACGCCAACACCGTACTGTTCCCCTGCAAGCGAAAAATAAGCTACTAACATATGACTGCCTCCTTCTGTTTGTTCCGCCTGAGCAGTATCATCCGCCTGCGAACTATCTGGCTCCGTATCATCAACAGGAACAGTCGGTTCTGTCTGCACATTTGTACTATTTGCTGTTTTGCTGTCACCCTCCGAAGCAGATTTTGCCGGGGCAGAGTTTCCACAGGCTGCAAGAGTCAACATCATAGTGACCGCTAAAATCAATGCAAAAATTCTTTTCATTGTGTTCCTCCTTGGTTTCATTATTGATTATCTCCAGATATTTTTTTCATTGCAATTTGTGGCTGTTTATGGATATTGCGATACAGGATAATTGCAATCATGCAACCGCACAATTCCATAAACGGCTGTACCAGCATTAGGCCGTACATCGGCAGAAGAACATTCGCTAGAACCATCAAAGGTAGATCTAAAATGCCTTTTCGGAACAAGGAAAGGAAAAACGCCTGCTTTGCGCCGCCAATACCCTGAAAAACAGCAATCAGCATAAATTCTGTTGTGATAAACGGCAGTGCCAGAATCCGTAAACGGACAAATGCTGCGCCATAGGTGATGGATGCCGCATCGTTGATAAAAAATCGAACGATGGCAGGAGCAAAAACTTCACATAGTACAAAGAAAACACAGGCACAGGCAAGTCCACGGCTGATTGCATAGCGTACTGCCTGTCGCATCCGTTCCCTGTTACCGGAAGCATAAGTGTAGGCAACCAGCGGCAAAATACCATTCGAGATTCCCATAATCGCCTGAAACGGAATGCTTTCCACCTTCTGCATGACACCCATTCCCGAAATTGCCGCAACTGTATAGCCCGACATCAGCCGAAGTAAGACAGCATTGGAAACCGCAGCCAGAATGATCTGCAAAGCGGCAGGTGTTCCTATAGAGTAAATATCCCGATGAGCGGCAGGTTCGATCCGTTTCGGCACAAGCGGGATTTTCACAAGGCTCTCTTTGCGGTGACGGATCGTATACCTGAGTAGGAATATCAACGATGCTGTGTTGGATAGACAGGTTGCCAGGGCTGCACCGGCCACGCCCATGCCAAGCAGGAAAATGAACACCGGGTCAAGGAACACATTCAAAATTCCACCGAGGGACATTCCAATACTGGCTGTTCTCGCTTCGCCCTGTGCCCGGATCAGATTCGCAAGCACAAGGTTCAGTACCGTGGGAAGTCCGCCAACAATCACGGTCCAGAACAGATAATCCTTTGCGTACCCAAGTGTTCCTACATCGGTTCCAAGCGCAGTCAGCAACAAACCATCAAATAGCAGGCATACAAGTGAATAAATAAGAGTGACACCACCCGCAGCCCACAAGGAAAACGCTGCAACCGCACCGGTCTTTTCCTGTTCGCCACTGCCAAGCATACGGGAAATAAGACTGCTGCCACCGATACCAAACAAATTGGCAAGAGCGTTCATCATCATAAAGATCGGGTAAGTAACGGTGACAGCCGCCACCTGATGTGGATCGCCGGTCTGACCGATGAACCATGTATCCGCCATGTTATAAACCAGCATGACAAGCTGGCTGATAACTGTGGGAACGATCAATGTCAATGCCGCCTGCCGGATCGGTGTCCGCTCAAAAAGTTCTGTTTTTTCTTCAGATGTTCTTTGCATGATTACTGTTCTCCATGGATTTTTACACTGTTTATCATTTTGGCATAAGCAGGGTCCTCGTTTTTGCCAAACAGCGTAACACCTTCGTCCAATCGGCTGATGGCAAGCATATCTTCATCTGACAGCGTAAAATCAAAGACATCCAGATTTTGTTTCATTCGTTCAAGATGGATGGACTTTGCCAGCGGCACAATTCCACGCTGAATGTTCCAGCGCAGGATCACCTGTGCCGGGCTTTTTCTGTACTGTGCTCCAATTTTCCGCAACGTTTCATTTTGGAAAATCTGCTTTTTTCCTTCTGCAAAGGATGCCCATGCCTCCATGACGATACCCTGTTCCTGTAAAAAGCTACGTATGCTTTCCTGCTGATAGAATGGATGGCACTCCACCTGATTGACCGCAGGCGTGATACGGTTGTTCAAGGTTAAATCCATAACCCGCGCAGGGTCAAAATTGGAAAGACCAATAGCACGGAGCTTTCCGGCATCAACGGCTTCTTCCATCGCCCGCCATGCGCCATAATAGTCCCCAAACGGACGGTGAATCAGATACAGATCGAGATAATCCGTTTGCAGATTTTTGAGAGAGGTGTCGATTGCTTTCTTCGCAGCTTCATATCCGGAATCCTGCACCCACAGCTTGCTGGTAAGAAACAGTTCCTCTCTGACAACGTCACAGCGATGAACCGCCCGACCAACAGCAGCTTCATTTCCGTAAACAGCAGCGGTGTCGATCAACCGATAACCGGCATGAACGGCATCCACGACACACTGCTCACATTGCGTCTGGTTTTGAATCTGAAATACGCCGAATCCGGCAACCGGCATTTTTATACCGTTATTGAGTGTTATAGTCTCCATTTGATTTTCCTCCTTTATTCCAATGCCGCAGCAACATCCTGCAAAAAGGCGCGAATCGGCAAATGCTGCGGACAAAGTTTTTCGCATTTCCCACATTTCAGACATTCGGATGCCTTTCCGTGGGTCTGCGTCAGATTGCTGTAATAGGTCCGTGTGGTAAGTCTGACTGTATCACCGGACCGCTTCATGTTGTTGTAAATAGCAAAGTAGTCCGGGATAGCGATTTTTTTAGGACAGGTATCCGTGCAATAACGGCAGGCCGTACAAGGAATGATCTCCGATTCACGGATAATTTTTACCACTTGTTCCACCACCTGCTGTTCTTTTTCATTAAGGGGATGAAAATCCTTCATATAGCTGATATTATCTGCCACCTGCTGCTCGTCACTCATACCGGACAAAACCATCATTACATGAGATGGGGACGCTGCAAAACGGATCGCCCATGATGCAGCGGAAAGGTCCGGATGTACTTTCTCAAAAAGCTCTTTTGACAGGTCGGGTATTTGAACCAGACTTCCTCCCTTCACCGGCTCCATTACGATGACTGACTTATGGTGCTTCACCGCCACTTCATAACACAGACGGGATTCCACTGCCGGATCATTCCAGTCCAGGTAATTAAGCTGAATCTGCACATATTCCAGTTCGGGATGCACAGTCAGAATTTCATCCAAAAGTTCCGCCTTATCATGGAAAGACAGCCCGATATGATGAATTTTTCCTTGGGCTTTTTTCTTCTGAATGAAATCAAATGCGTGCATTTCTTCTGCCTGTCGATAGGTCTGGGCATTTAACCCATGAAGCCAGTAATAATCCACATAATCTACGCCAAGCTGCTCCAACTGCTTTTCAAAAAATCCCGGTATTTCTTTTTCATCCCGGATCATAAACAGTGACAGCTTATCTGTAATTGTATAAGCTGATCGTGGATACCGTTTAACGACTGCTTCACGAAATGCCACTTCGCTGTTGCCTCTATGATAGGGATACGCTGTGTCAAAATAGGTAAATCCATTTGCAAGAAAGGTATCTGCCATTTTCTTGAAACATTCAATATCTATGCTGCTATAATCGTCCTGATCCAGCAGTGGCAGCCGCATCAGTCCAAATCCAAGCTTTTTCATGCTATGCCTCCATTTCTGTTCTGATCTTATTTTAGCAATGCCTGTCTTGCTTCGGAAGTTCGGATATGTTATCATAGCGTAAAGTAATAACTTTAAGCAGGAGGGATGACCATGTATAACCCACAGTTGGATGCTTTTATCAAAGTGGCTGATTCCGGCAGTTTTAGCAAGGCTGCGGAATCTATGTATATTTCTGCACCTGCCATCATACAGCAGATCAATTTGTTGGAAGCAGGCTGCGGCTTTAAACTGTTTATCCGTTCCAATCATGGTGTAAAGCTGACACCTGCCGGACAATCTTTATATGAGGATGCCAAAACCATCATCCGGTTATCGCAGGACGCACTAAACAAAGCACGGAAGTTGGCAGAATCTTCGGAAACCACCGTGAGGATCGGCACTTCCTTACTGTATAAATGCCGTTTGCTTCCTGATCTCTGGACAAGAATCAGCGAAAAACACCCGGAATTGAAAATTGAGATTCTGCCCATGATGGAGTACCAGAACAGAGGCGAAGTATTTTCTGCATTGGGTGTACAGTTTGATTTATTCGAGGGAATATATGGTTCTGGCGGATGGAACGGTTTATGCCAGTTTTTAGAATTGGAACGCACACCAATTTGCTGTGCTGTTTCTAAGAATCATAGATTAGCAGGCATGAAAAAACTCACCATGCAGGACCTGAATGGTGAGTATCTTGTGATGCCTGTCGAAGGCGTGTCCAAAGAAATTGATGCGTTCCGCAAAGATGTGACAGAACATTATCCAACCGTGCAGATTGTAGATTCTCCATATTATGGTGTCGATACCTTTACGCTTTGTGAAGTAAACGGATATATGCTGATTACGCAACCAGTCTATATGGATATTCACAACAATCTTGTGACGCTTCCACTTGAAACAAATTACACTCTGCCGTATGGATTGATGTATGCTAATAATCCTACTTCAGCTACGAAAAAGTTTATCGGGGCTATAAAGGAAATGGAAACTACTCTGTTTGAACATCGAAAAAAGTGATACAGGCGTTAAAGAAAAAATATTTCAGACAATGAAGTTTCCACGCTGTTATGATCCGGAAGCGGAATTCTACAGCTATGTCAGGCAGGGAAATACTGAAAAAATAAAAGAATTATGCCGTGAATCTTTTCAGGAAAAGAAAGGCCTGGGTGTCCTCTCGGATTCTCCTCTGCAAAATCTGAAATACCACTTTACCATCACTGCTGCCATGCTGGCAAGATACTGCATCGAAGGAGGTATGGAAGTCACAGAGGCTTATGATCTCAGCGACTACTACATTCATAAGGCGGATCTAATGAAATCTAAAAAAGAAATTTCCGCCCTGCACCCGCAGATGTGTCTGGATTACACTACTCGTATGGGAAAATTGCATAGAAATCATGCCTGCTCCCGTCCGGTTGCCCAGTGTCTGGAATATATCTATGATCATTTACATAATCGTATCACTGTCCCGACGCTCGCCGCTCATGCCGGCATATCTCCGGGTTATTTAAGTCACCTGTTCGCAAAAGAGATGGGAATTTCTGTCAGTTCCTATATACAGAGCAAAAAAATAGAGACCGCTCAGAATATGCTTTGCCATTCCGATTATGCGATCTCTGTAATTTCTACTACCCTGGCGTTTCCCAGTCAAAGTTATTTCACATCTGTATTTCGGGAAAAGACCGGGAAAACACCAATGCAGTATCGTGCAGAACACTTCCGCACTTCCGG